>JGI24500J29687_10003320_pt1 | contig 29010 bp, 28 predicted proteins | sample BioPla2RNA1_FD_29687 | JGI IMG/M metagenome (IMG submission 29687) | reverse complement strand
TTTCACCGTCACTCTCTCCATGCTCCTGATCATCTGCCTTCTTTCTGCCGCCCAGGCCGCAGCAGCCGATTTGCAGGCAGGAGTACAGCTGAGCTACGGGAGCACCAACTTTTCCAAGCTTCTTGGAACAGACACACTAAAAGCAGCGCAGTTGCTCAGCAATGTGTGGGCTCGGTATGATCACGAGGATCTCCGCTTCACCGGCCTTTACCAAGGCAGCACTGGGTTGGGCAGCAAAGCGATGGGCCGGCATCTTGGCCAAGTGGCAGCCAACTACCGCTTCCTGAAAGAAGGGCCCATGCAGATCTACGGCGGGATCGGTTATCATTTCTTGTCCACCAGTGTTCATGATCAAAACCGTTCCTTTTCCCTCACAGGGCACGGCTTTGCCGGCCAGGTGGTCGTAGACATCGAACTGGCCCCACAGTTCAGTGCCACCGCTGCCCTGACCACCAGCCCTTGGGTGAAGTGGTCCTACAGCAGCGGAGGACAGCAGGACAATGATATCGCAACCCGTTCTTCTTTCAATGCCAAAATCGATTTCGTCTATGATTTTTCTGAACAGCTGAGCGTTCAGGTAGGCCTGCTAGGAGGAACGTTCCGAGTGCCCTCTTTCTCGGACAAAGGAGAGACTCAAGCGTCCTTCACAGCCATAAATGCAGGCATCACACAGCGTTTCTAGCAGTGTCAGTATCCCTTTACCACAAGAGCTAGCGGAGTCCCGCTAGCTCTTGTGCAGATGCTGGTATATTTCTGCAGCCAGTTTGCTGCTGATTCCCGGAACCTCCTGCAGTTCCTCCACAGCAGCCTCCCGGATCTTCTTCACTGACCCGAAATGCTTAAGCAAATCCTTCTTGCGCTTGGGGCCGACGCCTGGAATGTCATCCAAGGCAGAACCGCGCACCGCCCTACCCCTCAAATTGCGATGATAGGTAAGGGCAAAGCGGTGGGCCTCGTCCCTGATCTTCCTCAGCAGGAGCAGGCCTGGAGAGTCCATGGGCAGCCTCAGGGGCTCTGACCTGCCCTCAATGTACACTTCCTCATGTTTCTCAGCCAATGAGATAAACGGCATGATCAACCCCAGCTCATCCCGGACCTCCAGGGCCACACCCAACTGCCCCTTACCCCCATCGATCAAAACCAGGTCAGGTAAGGCCGCGAACTTGCCGTTCCCTACCTGTCCTGCCTGTTCCTGCAGCCCCCTCTGGAAACGGCGGCTCACCGCTTCCCGCATGGATTCATAGTCATTGGGCGCGCCTTCCACGCCGCGGATGCGAAACCGTCGATAATCCGATTTCTTGAAATCCCCGTCTTCCCACACCACCAAGGACGCCACGATATTGGTTCCCTGCAAGTTAGAGATGTCAAACGCCTCAATACGCCCAGGAGGCTCTGGTAGGTCTGCCACCTCCTGGAGTTCCTGCAGAGACCTTTCCAGTGCCCTCTGCTTAAAGGAGGTACGGCTTCTAGCTTCATCCAGCAGCACTTGGGCGTTTTTCATAACCAGATCCAGCAGCTGCTTTTTGGGCCCCCTTTGGGGAGTACGCAGGTAGACCCGATTGCCCCTGATGCTGCCCAACCAGCTCTCCAGCACCTCCGGTTCAGCTAACTGTACAGGCGTAAGCACTTCCTTGGGAATGTAGGACGCCTCTTCGTAGTACTGCTGCAGAAAGGAACGGAGAATCTCCCCTTCCTCCTCTTCGCTGGAGCAGTCCAGAAGAAAGTGATCCCGGCCTACCAGCTTGCCGACGCGCACAAAGAAGACCTGTACACAGGCGAGTTCCCCAAAGCGGGCACAGCCCACATAGTCCTGATCGTCGTGGTGTTGGGCGACAATCTTCTGTCTTTCGGCCAGGGTCTGCAGGCCCCTGATCTGGTTGCGAAAGCGGGCGGCTTTCTCAAACTCCAGTCTGCCAGCTGCCTGATGCATCTTCTCGGTGAGCTCCGGAATGAGGCTGTCAATGCGCCCTTCCAAGAACATGATCACTTCATCAATCATCTCTCCGTACTTTTCCTTGCTCACCAGTCCGGCGCAAGGACCCAAACAGCGCCCAATATGATAATTGAGGCAAGGCCTTCCCTGTGCCCCCTCCTCGATCTTCTTACTGCAGGTACGCAGGGGAAACAGGGTGCGCAGAAAGGCCAGCGTTCTTTTCACCACTGTTACATCAGTATAGGGGCCGAAGTAACGCGCCCCGTCTTTCAGGCGCCGGCGCACCATGAGCACCCTGGGGAAGTCCTCCTGAACTGTTACTTTGATGTACGGATAGGTCTTGTCATCCTTGAGCCGCACATTGTAGCGGGGCGAATGCTTCTTGATCAAGTGATTCTCCAAGATCAGAGCTTCCATCTCCGAGTCGGTGATAATGTACTCCAAATCGGCAATGTGGTCCACCATCACCTCCACTTTCAGGGGATGGGCAGCTGATTTTTGGAAGTAGGAGCGCACCCGGTTTCTCAGGTTCACAGCCTTACCCACATAGATGATCTCCCCCGCGTCGTTCTTCATAAGGTAGACGCCTGGTGTGGTGGGTAGTGTCGCCAGCTTATTCTGGAAGTCCACTTGACTCACCCCCCGCTCTTCAATGTTCTACTGCCAAAATCTTTTTCAAGAACTGTCCGGTATACGAAGCCTCTACTGCTGCGACTTCCTCGGGAGTGCCTTGAGCAACTATGGTACCGCCCCGCTGGCCCCCTTCCGGACCCAGGTCGATAATGTAATCCGCCGTTTTGATCACATCTAGGTTGTGCTCGATCACCACCACTGTGTCACCGGCATCCACTAAGCGCTCCAGCACCGAGAGGAGTTTGCGGATGTCCTCAAAGTGCAGCCCAGTGGTGGGCTCATCCAGGAGATACAGTGTCTTACCATTACTGCGGCGGGACAGCTCAGTAGCCAACTTCACGCGCTGGGCTTCGCCCCCGGAGAGTTCTGTGGCCGGTTGGCCGAGTTTGAGATAGCCCAAGCCCACATCATACAGTGTCTGCAGTCGGCGGTGGATCTTAGGCACGTTCTTGAAGAATTCCACTGCCTCTTCCACCTGCATGTCCAGAACATCGGCAATGGACTTCCCTTTGTATTTCACTTCCAGCGTTTCCCGCCCATAGCGTTTGCCCTTGCAGACCTCACAGGGCACATAGACATCGGGAAGGAAGTGCATCTCAATTTTGAGTATGCCATCTCCCCTGCAGGCCTCACAGCGTCCGCCTTTCACATTAAAGCTGAACCTGCCTCGGTTGTAACCGCGGATCTTAGCTTCAGTGGTCATGGCAAAGAGCTCCCGAATGCCGTCAAAGGCTCCTGTGTAAGTGGCAGGGTTAGAACGGGGAGTGCGGCCGATAGGTGATTGATCGATTTCGATCACCTTGTCAATGAACTCCAGGCCCTCAATCCTGTCATGCTCGCCTGGTTTGGTTTTGGAGCGACTCAGTTCCTGACTGAGCCTCTTGTACAGAATATCGTTGATCAAGGTGCTTTTCCCAGACCCAGACACTCCTGTTACCGCCACAAACACTCCCATGGGGATGCTGACATCAATGTCCTTTAAGTTGTGTTCCCGGGCGCCGCGAATAGTGATGTATTTGCCATTGGGCTTGCGGCGCTTGCGAGGCACTGGAATCTGGCGCTCACCTTTGAGGTACTGCCCGGTAATGGACCGGGGCTCGGCGCAGATCTGTTCCAAGGTGCCTGAGGCCACCACTTCACCACCACTAGTGCCTGCCCCGGGGCCCATGTCAATAATCCAATCAGCAGTCTCCATGGTTTCCTGATCGTGTTCCACCACAATCAGAGTATTGCCCAGATCCCGCAGTTCCTCCAGGGCCTCCAGGAGTTTGCCGTTATCCCGTTGGTGCAGGCCGATGCTTGGCTCATCTAGCACATAGAGCACCCCTGTAAGGCGGGAACCGATCTGGGTGGCTAGGCGGATGCGCTGCGACTCCCCACCCGATAAGGTGGCAGAAGCTCGACTGAGGGTCAGATAGTCTAGTCCAACATTGACCAAGAAACTCAAGCGTTCCCGGATCTCCTTCAGGATCTGCCTGGCGATGAGCTTTTCCCGTTCCGTCAGACTCAGCCCGGAAAAGAAGTCCAGCGCTTCCGAGATGGTAAACTCCGTCACTTCCATGATGTTCTTTTCACCCACAGTAACCCCCAGCACTTCTGGGCGCAGGCGTTTGCCGCCGCAAGCTGTGCAGGTGCTGACACTCATATACTGCTCCACATCTTGTTTCACCCACTCCGAAGACGCTTCGCGATAGCGCCTTTCCAGGAAGGGAATCAAACCTTCATAGGGCGCCTCATACATCCTTTCGCGCCCCGCGGTGTTGGTGTAAGCGAAAGTGACCAGCTCACCCCTCAACCCATAGAGCAACACCTGAATCTGTTCTGGGCTCAGCTTCTTCAGGGGAACTTCGGGATCTATCTCACAGCGCTGGCACACACTGTCCAGAATAGCCTGGAGCCAGCGACTCTTGGAGCCACGCCAAGGCACCAGCCCACCCTCGGAGAGGGACAACTCCAGATCCAACACTAACTCAGGATCGATCTCCTGCTTGGACCCTAAGCCCTCGCAGCTGGGGCAGGCCCCGTAGGGACTGTTAAAGGAGAACATGCGCGGCGTGAGCTCCTCCATGGAGACGCCGCAGTCTATGCAGGCGAACTTCTCGCTGAACATGAGCTCTTCACCGCCGATGACATCCACAAAGGCTATTCCTTCCCCGTACTGCAGTGCAGTCTGGACCGAGTCACTTATGCGTCCCTCCAGATCAGGGCGGACCACGATGCGATCCACCACAATCTCGATGCTGTGCTTCTTGTTCTTGTCTAGATTCAGATCGTCAGTGACCTCCCGCAGCTCACCGTCAACCCGGATGCGGATAAACCCATCCTTGGCAATGCCCTCCACTACCTTTTTGTGCTCGCCCTTGCGGCCGCGTACAACAGGCGCTAAGATCTGGATGCGGGTACCCTCTGGCAGAGCCAGGATCTGATCTACGATCTGCTCCACCGTCTGCTGAGCAATGGGTTTGCCGCACTGGGGGCAGTGAGGCCTGCCGATTCTAGCAAAAAGCAGGCGCAGATAGTCGTAGATTTCCGTAACAGTCCCCACAGTGGAGCGGGGATTGCGGCTGGCGGTCTTCTGGTCAATGGATACCGCTGGAGAAAGACCCTCAATGAAGTCCACGTCCGGTTTGTTCATCTGTCCCAGGAACTGACGGGCGTAGGCGGAGAGCGACTCCACATAACGGCGCTGCCCTTCGGCATAAATGGTGTCAAAGGCCAGGGAGGATTTGCCTGAGCCTGAGAGGCCGGTGATTACCACCAGCTTATTCCTGGGTATCTCCACATCGATATTCTTCAAGTTGTGCTGTCTGGCACCCTTGATTACTAACTTCTCACTCAAACTGATAACCCCATTTCAACCCTGATCTCCTGGATCTCGTCACGCAGCTCCGCGGCTCGCTCGAAGTTGAGCTCCTGAGCTGCCCGGTACATCTCTTCTTCCAGCTCCTGGATTAAGGCGATCACATCCTTGAGGCTGCCCTTCAGCCTGGCCTCGTAGGTCTTCTTCTCCTCAGCAACCTTTTCTTCCCCGAGTTGCTGAGCGATGTCAGTGATAGTCTTCTGAATGGTGAGGGGAGTAATCCCCATGCGTTCATTGTACTCCATCTGGATGCGACGCCTGCGGTTGGTCTCGTCAATGGCATACTGCATGGCGTCGGTGATGCGATCCGCGTACATTATCACTTTTCCATGCACATTGCGGGCAGCCCGTCCAATAGTCTGCACCAGAGAAGTAGGCGAACGCAGGAAACCCTCCTGATCTGCATCCAAGATGGCAACTAGGGACACCTCTGGCAGATCCAAACCCTCCCGCAGGAGGTTAATCCCCACCAGCACATCAAAGATGCCCTGCCGCAGCTCTCTTAGGATCTCGATGCGCTCCAGGGTCTCCACGTCTGAATGGAGGTACCGTACCTTCAGCCCTACTTCAGTGAAATACTGGGTGAGATCCTCCGCCATCCGTTTAGTCAGGGTGGTAATAAGCACCCGTTCGTTCCTTTTGATCGTCTCTCCGATCTCATCAAGGAGATCATCGATCTGGCCCTTCACAGGCCTCACGATCACTTCAGGATCTACCAAACCGGTGGGCCGGATCACCTGCTCCACAACCTGCTCCGACCGCTGCAGCTCATAGGGTCCGGGAGTGGCGGAAACGTAGACCACTTGGTTCATATGCGCCTCGAACTCTTCAAAGCGCAGGGGCCGGTTGTCCAAGGCGGAAGGAAGGCGAAAGCCGAACTCAACCAAATTTTCCTTGCGGGATCTGTCTCCATGGTACATAGCCCTAACCTGCGGGATAGTGACATGAGATTCGTCAATAAAGAGCAAGTAATCCTTGGGGAAATAGTCCAGAAGGGTGGCTGGAGTCTCCCCAGGTTTGCGCCCGCTCAAGGGAGCAGAGTAGTTTTCCACTCCGCTGCAGTACCCCAGCTCTGCCAGCATTTCCAAGTCATAGCGGGTACGCTGTTCCAGACGCTGGGCTTCCAGCAGCTTACCCTGGCTGCGGAGCTCCTTGAGGCGCTCCTCCAGCTCAGCCTCGATTACCGGTATGGCCCTTTTCAGCTTCTCCTCTGGAGTGATAAAGTGAGAAGCTGGGTAGATGGTGAGATCCTCATGCTGTTCCAGGACCTCTCCGGTAATGGGGTCGATCTCTTGGATGCGTTCGATCTCGTCCCCAAACATCTCGATGCGGATCACCGATTCGCTTCCCACTGGAATGATCTCAATCACATCTCCCCGCACCCGGAAAGTACCACGGCGGAAGCCGATATCATTGCGTTCATACTGAATGCCTACCAGGCGGCGCAGGATATGGTCCCGATCCCGATACTCCCCGTTTTTCAGGGAAAAGGTCATGCCCACATAATCCTCGGGGGAACCTAAGCCGTAGATGCAGGACACGCTGGCCACGATTACCACGTCTCGGCGCTCAAAAAGCGCGCTGGTGGCAGCATGGCGCAAACGATCGATCTCCTCATTGATGGAGGCATCCTTTTCGATATAGGTGTCGCTGGCAGGAACATAGGCTTCGGGCTGGTAGTAATCATAATAGCTGACAAAATAGTGGACAGCATTATTGGGGAAGAACTCCCGAAACTCGTTGCAGAGCTGGGCTGCCAGCGTCTTATTGTGAGCCAGAACTAAGGTGGGCTTCTGTACAGCCTCAATCACCTTGGCCATGGTGTAAGTCTTGCCGGAACCAGTAACACCCAGCAGGGTCTGGTGCTGCATACCACCCTGCAGACCTGATGCTAATTGTTGGATTGCTTTGGGCTGGTCCCCAGCTGGTTCAAAGGGGGCCACCACTTGAAAGGCCTTTTTCATGGCTCTCTCCTTTTCCAAGAATAGTAGGTAATCCGCGTTTTACAGCCAATTATCAAAAGAGAACGATAGAGGAGGCAGATCTATGAGCGTAATCGTCATGGTTGAAATCCCCAGGGGCAGCCGCAACAAGTACGAATATAACAGTGAAGAAAAGAGATTCTACCTGGACCGCATGCTGTTCTCCTCGGTCCACTATCCCGCTGACTACGGTTTTATACCTGAAACTCTGGCTGAAGACGGTGACGAACTCGATGCCTTGGTTATTGTGGGGGAGGCTACCTTCCCAGGCTGCCTAATCCGGGTGGAACCAGTCGCGGCCTTTGAGATGTGGGACGAAAAGGGTCCTGATCAGAAGATTCTGTGCGTGCCTGTCAGCGACCCGCAGTGGAATTGGGTGCAGTGCCTAGAGGATGTCCCGCCCCATCTACTTCGGGAGATCACCCATTTCTTTGAAGTATACAAAGACCTAGAGAGGAAAAAGACCCGCGTCGGAGATTGGCTGGACAAAGATGAGGCCATGCGCATTGTGGCTGAAGCCCAAGCCCGCTACATCCATGGGCGTTAATCGTCCTGCCCGCTTGAAGCGGAGAACAACATTTGGGAAATGGGCACCAGCTCGACCCCTGAACTGAGCAGCTCAGGGACCATGTCCCATAGGGCATCTGCAGTGGCAGAGCGTACATGCCCGATCACAACGGCATGTCCCTGCTGTTTAGCCAGTCGCAGGCCAGCCCGGATCTGCCCTTTGATCTTCTCCACATCGTTGTCATTATCAATGAACAGATCATTGGCTCCAAAGGAAACACCAAGCTCCGCAGCTACTGCCGATACCACGCTGCGGCTGCTGGTTCGGCTATCCAAGAAGAATAGGCCTAGTTCATCCACTATCTCTAGTATGCTCTTCATGGCCTGGTGATCCTCAGTAACAAGTGATCCCATGTGATTGCTGACCCCCACAGCTTCGGGAAGGGAGGCCAGGTTTGCCCTCAAAGTTGACACCAAGTCAGACAGATCCATATCCCTATAGATGCCCCCTGGACCCAAGGGCAAACTGGTATCCAGGGCTTCCATGGGCTGGTGCAGAATCACCTCGTGCCCTGCTGCGTGGGCTCTTTCAGCCAAATCAGCAGAGAGATCCAACAGGGGCAGCACCGCCGCGGTAAGCGGAAGGGGAAATGCCAAGAGTGGCTCTGCTGCAGCCGCGTAGTGACCCCAATCGTCAATGATTATGGCCAGAACAGGTGCTTCCGGAGTGCGCTTCAAAAATCCCAAGGGATCGAAGGATTCTCCCAGCACAGGAATAACCCCACCGGCATGCTGCCTATAATTGTGAGGGTTCAGGCGTTCGATCTTCCATTCTAAAGCCAGGACTCTGTGATCGCTTCCTTCGGTACTGCTCCAGAAACCTAGGTGATACCCGTGTTCAGCAGCCTCAATCTGCAGCACCCAGCCCTCCAGCAGAAAGCCACTGCAGAGCTGAAAGAGGGATGATTCCAGATCCAGTCCCGGGCTTTGGGGCACCAGAACCCACTCTTCCTGGCCCTGCATCCATACTGAGTTCTCCTGGATTCTGGGATAGGGCTGCAGGATGTAGCTGGCTTCCCGCTTAAAAAGATGGAAACCTGCCTCCTCCCAGAACTCCACCAGAGGGTCCAGCTGGGGAGAGTCGGGACGGAGAATCTGCACTTCCAGCTCAGGCCTATGCTCCTGGCCCAGCTTGTGATCTGGGCCCAGAATCAGCCCCAACACAGCAAAACCCAAGGAGCTGAAGGCAAACACTACCAGAAATGCTACTATGGAAGTCCTCTCGGTATCCAGTCGAAGCTGCTGCACAATCTCACTTCCTTCGTGCTCTCCATTTCTTCCACAGACTCTTTAGGTACCCATCCTTAAAATGAACATAGGAGGCCTGCCCCGGATGGGGTGCGGGAATAATGCCTAGAGGGGGTACCGTTCCCTTAAACCGGACTTCCCGCTGCTTAGGTTGGAGGAAGCGATTCTCCACGATAAACACAGGATCAACTGCCCAGGGAGAGATCTCATCCACCAGCTGCTTTAAGTCGCTAACCTCTACTCCATTCACACTCTTAATGACGTCCCCCTCCTGCAGGCCCATCTGCTCCGCTGGAGAATTTGGGTAAACGGAGAGCACCATCACCCCGTTATCGCCGTGAAAGACCGGTTCTCTCCTCCACTCACGCCGTTTCCCCCAGAAAATAACCAGTTCATGGCCTAGCGATGCGAAGATCACAGGCAGAATAGAGAGTACCGAGAATTTATTGGCTAAAAGGGAAAGGCCAAGGAGAACGAGGCTGTAAACTAGCAGCATCCCGGCGCTGCGCCTAGACTTCGATTTGGGTAACTCCGTTTGGACGAAATCGCTGTAGCCCAGAGCGACAACCACTGGGAAGAGCATGTAGACCAGCATCTGCCCCTCAGGCACTTCCAGCCCACCGTGAAAAATGGGCCACCAATCCGGCATAGCCACTGACTGCCACTCTACGCCGGAACTAGCCACAGCCAACCCCACCAGCGCAATGGTGGGCATAGGCCACAATCTGCGCATAGCAAATCCGCCCACCACCTTCCCACTCTTGTGCTTGAAGAACACTGGTGAAGACCCATTGTACCCATCCACAAAAATGAGGGCAGATTCTGCCAGGTGCAGGATGGCCACCAGCGCCATCAGTGTGGGGATATGCACCTCGGGATAGCCTGTGACTAAGTGAATGATGCTCACCAGGCTTCCGGCATAGGAAAAGCAGAGGAACCTAGGATGAAACAGCATCAACAGGATGGCAGCCAGCCACAGATAGGCTGCTCCCGAGTTGGTGAGGGAAACACCAAAGACGATGAACAGTGCGGTGGCCAGCAGACCACCTCCCAGACCATAAATGGCCGCGGCTGCCGTCTCCCGCAATGGATCAGTTCGCCTTAGCCCAAAGAACTCCTGTTCGTATGTGCGTTTTTTTGAGTACTGCCGATACACTATGCTGAAGACCAAGGCCAGAATCAGAATGTAACGCAAGTCGGTGAACATGAGGGTAAAAGTCTGCCATGTGATTCTGACCAGTTCCCAAATCTGAGTCATTTACATCTCCTCCTGAACCTCGCCAGGAAAGGAAGACCCCGGAGAAGTATCCGGGGTGCATGCATTTACAGGTGTGAGCGTAGAACCTCCAACCCCTTCTCCAGCTGGGGATCGTACTCCGCTTCACCAAGATAAATGGCTTCCTCCTCCTCGAGGGTAACTTCCACCACAATATCTGGTTCAATGCCAACTCCATTGATGTCCTTGCCACCAGAGGTGAGGTAACCCTGTTCCGTTACCGTAAGTGCGCTGCCGTCTCGCAGCGGGTACAGGGACTGCACCAAGCCTTTGCCAAAGGTGGTTGTGCCCACCAGCGTCGCCAAGCCATTGTCTTGGAGCGCTCCCGATACGATTTCTGAGGCACTAGCACTGCCCCCGTTAATGAGGACCACCATGGGTATGGGCTTCCTAGTGCCCACATCAATGCTCTCAAAAGGCGTGCGATTGCCCTCCTTATCCTCCAGGTACAAAAGGGGAGCTCCCGACACAAACTCATTGGCCACTTTCAAGGCAGAACTCAAGGTACCTCCTGGATTGTGGCGCAGATCAATGATTAGGGCCCGTTGACCCTGGGCATCTAGGGCGTCCAAGGCCTCCACCAACTCCTCATAGGTGCGCTCGGAGAAATTGGTGATCTCTACATAACCGATGCCATACTCTTCGTCAATAATGTAGTATTCAGGAACTGATATTACGTTAATTAGCTCCCGCACGATATGGACCTCGAAAACCTCTTCATCACGCTGAATGGTGAGGTCGATTTCAGTATTCTCAGGCCCCCGCATCAGGCTCACCGCCTCATCCAGGGTCATGTAGGTAGTGTCTTTGCCGTTAATGGCTACGATCTTGTCCCCGCGCCGCAGGCCCGCCCGCTCGCCAGGGGTTCCCTTAATGGGTGAGACCACAGTCACCCTCTCGTCAAGGATGCCCACAGAAAGTCCGATCCCGCCGTACACACCAGTTGTGGTGTTCATCATATTCTCAAAGGCAATGGCATCCATATGCCGAGTATAGGGATCTTCCAGGGCATGACGCAGCATGCCATTGATTGTGCCTGTCAGCACCCATCCCTTGATCAGATCAAAGGTGCTCACAGGCTGGTAATAGTGCCTGGTCTTGACCAAGGCAATTACCTCCAAAACGGTACCTATACTCTCCTGCCCTGTCCCCCGTTCCTCTCCCTGGGAACTAACCTGGTAGGATCCGTAAAAGAGAGTTACCCCGAGCAGCACGGCAATTATTACAACAGTGAGAGTTGCTTTACGGCTCACTCTACCACCAGCTTTCTAAATCTACGCAAACTATATTCCAGCGACACTAGGTATAGACTCTACCCGATTCATATTATCATATCAAATACTTTCTGGGGTTGGCAAGTGCACCTTCTGACTAAGGATTATCCGGCAGCCTCCGAAAACCTTCCCCCAAAACCTCGTGGACATCGTGGATGATCACAAAAGCCCTCGAATCAATTTCTGCCACAATTCTCTTGATGGAGCCAATTTCCATCCGGGAAACGATCACCAAGAGCACTTCTTTACCCTGCTGGGTGTAAAAGCCCTTTCCATCCAGGCTGGTCACTCCCCGTTCCAGCTGACGCATTATGGCCTGTCCAATCTGTTCAGGATGGTTGGAGATGATCAGGCAGGCCTTGGCATAGTTTTGCCCCTCCTGCACCACATCAATGGTCTTGGTGCTGATAAAGACAGCAATTAGGGCGTACATGGCCAGTTCCAGTCCGAACGCGGCCCCGGCCAGCAGGATGACCACGCCATCCACAATGAGTAGAGCCTGGCCCACACTCGTAGGGAAGTACCTGGCCAAAAGCTGTGCCGCCATGTCAGTTCCCCCCGTGGAACCACCGCTGCGAAAGGCGATACCAAGCCCAATACCGGAAAACACTCCTCCATAGATGGCTGCCAGCAGTAGATCTCCGGTCATGGGCACCGCTAAGCGGTTGAACAAGTCCACAAAGAGGGAAAGGGCGATGGTGCCAAAAAGAGTCTTGGCTCCGAACATGGAACCGAGCACACGCCAGCTCAGGATAAATAAGGGGACATTTAAGAGGAGCATGGTAACACCGGCAGGAAACCTGGCCAAGTGGTAGATTACCGTGGCCAAGCCGCTCACCCCGCCCGCGGCTATCTTCGCTGGAATGAGAAAGAAGCTCACCCCAAAGGCAGTGATCACAACCCCCAAGAGTACACCGCCGTAGCCTAGAATAATCCTTCTAGCCATGCCCTACCTCCCCTTAACTAGACGCTCCCGCAGCACAGTAAAGACGAAGACAGGCAGCACCGCCATGCGCTTGATCCTCCAGGGCTGCCTAATCAAGCGGTACAGCCATTCCAAGTTGACTTTGATCATCCAGCGAGGAGCCCGTTTGTCCACGCCTGCCCACACATTAAAGCTGCCTCCTACGCCCACAGCTACCGGAACCTTGAGCTGTCCCAGGTGAGCAGCTAACCATTTTTCCTGACGGGGAACACCTAGGGCCGCCAGGAGGATATCAGGTTTTGCCTCTTTAATGCGGGCAATGATCTCCCCTTCTCCTTTGCTCTGGAAGAAGCCGTGGTGGGTTCCGACAATGCGCAGTGCCGGCCATCTTACAGTCAAGGCCGCAGCAGCCTGCTGGGCAACTCCCTCCTCTCCCCCGAGGAGAAACACTTTCCAACCTCTCTCAGCAGCCCGGGCCAAGAGGGACTCCGCCAACTCAATTCCAGGTATGCGCTCGGGCACATCGGCTCCGAGCTGGGACCCAGCCCAGACCACACCAATCCCATCAGCCACCACTAAGTCCGCTCTACGTAGAATTTCTCCCAAGAGCGAATCCCATCTGGCCTTCATTACCATCTCTGGGTTAGCGGTGACCACTAAATGAGGCTTATCAGAGTTGATATACTGCTCCAGCTTCTCCAAGGCTTGGTCCATGGTTACAGGGTCAAAGCCAATGCCTAAAATGTCCTTTCGCTGCACACTCTCACCTCAATACCTGTGCTAATGCTTTGCGATTGTGTTCTGCGCGCCGGCGCAGATCTGCCAAAGATCTCTGGTACTCTGTCCGCATCTCCTCTGAGTTCAGCAGCACTTGGGTGATCAGATCGTTCAGACCCTCCAGGCCCTCAACCTCGATATAAGGTGTCTTGAGCTGGGAGGAAACAGCCTCTACCTTGGGATCGTAGCTAACCGCCACAGGTTGGCAGTCGTTGAGCACACTGAAGATCACTCCGTGGAGCCTCATGGAAATGCAGAGGGCAGCACCTTGAAAAACGCTATCCACATGGCCAAGCTCGACCTTGGGGTGAACTCTTAGTTCTGGGCATCCAGCTTCTAGAGCCCGCCCTAATTCCTCATCGCCTGGCCCCAAAGGTGCGAACTCCACAGTCCAGCCCCTCTGCTGCCAACCTCGAAGGTAGGCCAGCCACTGCCCTTTCTGCGCCTCCCACCTGGAATAGGGCCTTAGGTTGAGAAGGAGCTTCTTGGCGCGATATCCCGAACTGCGGCCGGCGGCTCTGCTGAACACGGGATCTGCTGCCAGAAGAACCTTGTCCTCATCCACACCCAAATCTTTCAGGAAGCCTAGGCTCGCTTCGTCCCGCACCGAGCAGGAGGCAGCCTGCCTGTATGCTCTAGCTGTCCAAGCCTGGTAGGGCTTGCTCCATATGGGCCCCAGCCCCTGACCGTACATCACCACAGGCACCTTGCGCAGCAGTGCCATTTCCACTAGGGTTAGATAGTAAGGGATGCTGCGCTTGCTCGTTACGTCCTGCAGCAGAGAACCCCCCCCACTGATCAGGCAGCGGGCCGAGCCCAGAATTCGCCAAATCTCTTTGAGATCGAAACGCCCCACAGCCGCCACCCCGTGGTCAGCTGTGGTCTGCTTGGGATTGCCTGAGGGAACCACGATCTCCTGCCGGCTGATACCTAGGGCGAGCAGGTCCTGGCATAGGGCTGCTAAGACAGCCTCATCGCCTAGATTACCGTATCCGTAATACCCGGAGACCAAGATCACGATCCAGCCACCTCTTCCCCCACTGATAGGCCTGCCACACCAGCCAACCCAGCACATAACCGAAGACTCCGCCATATATCGTTCGCAGCAGGCTTACCCATAAAAAGGTGTGAGTATGGGTAAAGGTGTTCACCAAAGACAGCTGACCAATCACTGCCAGCGGGAGCAGCCAAGACCGCCTCGGCTGCCGCGAACGCAGAGCCAAATACAAAGCTGGATGGCCTATGAGCAGCTCTTTAGTTCGAGGCCTTACCCGCAGGAAATTCTCTAAGGCCTCCCGAGCCTGAACCTCAAACTCCAAGACTGGTATACCGAAATTGCCGGTGCGCAGGACATAGAACACTCCAACTAAGCCCAGGCATCCAGCGGCGATAAGCCAGCGCACCGGGACTTCTTTCTTTAGCCATTCCCTCACAGGGCGTACTATGCTGAAAAAGACCAAGGCAATGGGTGCCACATGCATGAGTTTCACGCCGCGGAACTCTTCCATTTTCACCAGGAACTGGGTACCGCTTAAGGTGCCCACCACAAAGAGCGCACCCAACAGTGAGATGGAGAAAACGCTGAGATAGCGCTGGAGATGGGTCTTCCCCCACTGGCATTCCACAGCCAAGCTGGGGAAAACGATGGCCGCTGCCAGGGCCAGGCCCTGCTTAGCCAAACCTGGAGAAACCATGAGAAGGACAAGGCTGCCCAGGTAAGCGAGAACTCCTCCCGAGGTGACAAGCCCAGCCCAAGCCGGGAAGAGCATCTGCCCGTAAAGGACTGCGGCTGCACAGATTCCCACGGCTGTAACTGCAATTAGGGCCTGTGCCGGCTGCCAAGGGGCAAAAGGTTCCGCCGTGCCCAGCTCAAACCCTGCATCTTGAAGGCGCTCCGCTAGGTTCTCAAGCAGCTGCACAGAGCGCTCCCAACCTCCATCCTCCTCCATAAACGGCCGAACATAGAGCACCCGCATGTTTCGCTCCCGGACCGCCCTAATATACCGGTTGATGATGCGCTGGTCAGAGAGTACTTTCATCTCCCTAGCGCTGATGCCGTGCAGCCTGACCACGCGGCTGGGATCAGCCTCCTCCAGAGCAGGAGCGGAAAACTCCACTAAAGCCAATACAGCCTGGGAGCCCTGCAGCTGCTCGCGCTCCATCACACCCTGTCCACTTAGAATCAACAGCTCTGGCGCAGCAGCCAGCCAGAGGGGAGCTACCTCCCAGGGAACTGTATTCAGCTTGGGCGCGGCCTGCAGTCCTGCAGCCTGCACCAAGGAAAAGTGGTCTTCCGCGAAGGAGAGAGGCAGGGTGATGAACTTACCCAACTCCGAGAGATCGTCCGGAAGGTGTTCCTTAACATCAGCTGGTACTTCACCGCCACTTAGCATCCGCTCGCCCAGGCTCTCCGGCTGAATGGCAATGGTTTTCAAGCCGAGTTTCCGCAGATCCTCCAGATAGCTTGAGGCGGGTACACCTGACTCCTGACTGAGCTGGAGCAGCCCAGGCAGGTCATACACCAGCTCCACCGTTCGGTTGGGCACCTCCACCATCCAGCGCTGTCCAAAGACCACCAGTGCGGCCACGGCCGCCACTAAAGTGAGTATCCACAGAACTCTTCTCATGGCTGTCCTCCAATGGAAATCCTGATTTCATGCTCCAGATGCTCCACCGCCCGGAGTTCCAACGGGAGGGGAAACTCCCCCAGCTCCACTGCAAAAACGTAGCTCTCCTTGAGGATCTCTAGGAGAAGCGGGGGGATCCTGGTGTCCTGCACCGCTAAATCCTTAACCACAAAACGGAGGGTGGATCCATCCTGAACCACCAAATCCCCGAGGATCCTGACACTGACATCCATGTTCCAAATATTCACGGTCCCCGCCACGGCAAGGCCGTGGGGCCAGACCTCCAACATCAGCAGCCGAGAGGGGTCAACTTCCCTCCAGAAGAACTCATTCAACGCATCCTCAGTAATCACCAGAGAACCTGTGAGTTCAGAAACCCTAGTTAGGGACAGTTCCCCCTGCCTAAAAAGGAGCCAAGGCTCGAAAAGCAGCTCTTCTCCCTGCACTTCGACCCTGGAGATCTCAACTCCTTCCACTTGAGCGCGCCGCGCCGAAAATGACAAAGAAGGAATCCTCCCCAGCAGCAGTTCCCATCCCCATGGAGCTGTGATGCTCAGGTTTACTTCTTCGGTGTGCAGGGCATCTGCCAGAGCTGACTCCAACCCATTTACCACCTTGGGCAGCAGAACCAGCCGGGGAATTGCCAGGAGGACAATGATTACAGCAAGCACGGGAACAAGGGTCCATATGCGCTTCATACTCTCCGCTCCTTAAAAATGGCCTTTTTCTGTGTTCTGAAAAAGGCCACCTCCACTTAACGTTTCTGTTTGAGATAGGCTTCTATGAAAGGATCCAGGTAACCATCCATGACCGCCTCTACATTACCCACTTCCACATTGGTGCGGTGGTCTTTAACCATAGTGTACGGGCAGAACACATAGGAACGAATCTGATTGCCCCAGGCGATCTCCTGCTGTTCGCCTTTGATGCTTTCCAGCTTCGCCCGCTGTTCCTCCAGCTGCCTTTCCATGAGCCTAGCCCGGAGAATTTTCATGGCCGCTTCACGGTTGAAGTGCTGAGAACGCTCCGACTGGCACTGAACCACTATCCCTGTGGGCAGGTGGGTGATGCGGATGGCAGAGTCGGTTTTGTTCACGTGTTGGCCCCCTGCACCGCTGGATCGATAGGTGTCGATGCGCAGATCATCGGGATTGATTTCCACACTCACGTCGTCCTCAATCTCAGGAAGCACCTGCACCGAAGAAAAGGAAGTGTGCCTCCGTCCAGAGGAATCAAAGGGCGAGATCCGCACCAAGCGGTGTACCCCTTTTTCGCTCTTTAGATAACCATAGGCATGCACGCCTTTGATCAGCAAGGTTACGTCTTTGATCCCTGCCTCATCGCCAGGTTGATAGTCCAGAGTCTCTACTGTGTAGCCCCGTTCTTCCGCCCAGCGGGTATACATCCTCCACAGCATGGAGGCCCAGTCTTGTGACTCGGTGCCTCCTGCCCCCGGGTGAATGCTTAATATGGCGTTGCTGCTATCATACTCTCCGCTGAGCAGGGACTCCAGTTCCAAATCGGCAACCTCCCGCTCCAAACTTGGCAGGGCACCGTCCAATTCTGCCTGGAGAGCCTGATCTTCTGATTCCTCCACCAGCTCAACTAAGACGAAGGTTTCCTCATGGAGATCGCGTACCTTCTGCCACCGTTTGATAGTTCTCTTCAGCTCGCTGATCTCCCTAGTAGTCTGCTGAGCCAATTCCTGGTTATCCCAGAAACCAGGCTCCAACATGGTCTTTTCTAACTCACCGAGGCGCTCTTCTTTGCCAGCAATGTCAAAGATAACCCCGCATTTCCTCGATCCGTTTACCCAAGTTTGCTAACAGCTCATGCATCGGATGACCTCCCGTGACACTTCTTGTACTTTTTCCCGCTGCCGCAGGGACAGGGGTCGTTGCGGCCCACTTTTTCTCCTACGCGGCGCGGCGTGTGTTCTCGCTCCTCACCCTGGTTCGTTTGCGCTTCTGCCAAACGATCCTTGGGTTGAGCTTTCTCGGCTCCCACCAGCCTCACCTTGAAGAGCATGCTGATACAGTCTTCCTGAATGCGGTGGACCATTTCCTGAAACATCTCAAAGGCCTCAAAGCGGTACTCCAAGAGAGGATCCCTCTGCCCGTAGGCCCTGAGACCAATTCCTTCCCGCAGATCATCCATGGCGGCAAGATGATTCATCCACTTCTGATCAGTAATCTGCAGCAGGACCAGCTTCTCGATATGGCGCTGGAGTTCAGGCGTGTAGTTGGCCATACGCTTGGCATAGGCCTCTTGAGCCCTTTCCAGAAGAACCTCCGCCATCTCTTTAGGCGCCAAGGCGCCAAGCCCCTCCACTGTCAGCTCCAGGGGCTGACCCACAATTTCCGCGTACTGCTGCCTAATAGCTTCTAAATCCCAATCGCCCCGATTCAGCTTCTCATCTGCATAGCGCTCCACCAGGCGCTCAAACACAGCTACCATCATGGCGCTGATCTGCTCTGAGATGTTCTCATCCAGCAGCACAGCCCGTCTCTGGGCATAGATCACTTCCCGCTGCTGGTTCATGACATCGTCATATTCCAGAACCTGTTTCCTGATCTCAAAGTGACGGGTCTCCACACGCTTCTGTGCGTTCTCAATGGCTTTGCTGATCTGGGGATGATCAATGGGCTGATCCTCGTCCCACCCTAAGCGGTCCATGATCCCCATAATGCGGTCCGAGCCAAAGAGGCGCATGAGATCGTCTTCCATGGAGACATAGAACTGGGAAGAACCCGGATCGCCTTGACGGCCCGAACGGCCGCGGAGCTGGTTGTCAATACGCCTTGACTCATGGCGTTCGGTGCCAATAACATGCAGGCCGCCTAGTTCTACAACGCCATCGCCTAACACGATGTCTGTACCACGGCCCGCCATATTAGTGGCGATGGTAACCATGCCGGGCTGGCCGGCCTGCTTGATAATCTCGGCCTCTTGTTCATGATACTTGGCGTTGAGTACCTGGTGGTCAATGCCCTGCCTCTTCAATAATTCACTGTAGAATTCGGAAGCCTCAATACTGATTGTGCCCACCAGGACGGGCTGGCCTTTTTTATGGCGCTCCACAATATCAGAGATCACTGCTTTAGCCTTGGCCTTAGCCGTCTTGAAGACAAGATCCGGCATGTCCCGGCGGATCATGGGCTTGTTAGTGGGAATGACCACTACATCTAGGCCGTAAATCTTGCGGAACTCCTCTTCTTCAGTCTTGGCGGTACCAGTCATACCCGCCAGCTTAGTGTACATGCGGAAGTAGTTTTGATAGGTAATGGAAGCAAGGGTCTGGCTCTCCTTGAGAACCTCTACCCCTTCTTTGGCCTCAATGCTCTGGTGCAAGCCGTCAGAGTACCGTCTGCCAGGCATCAGCCGACCGGTGAACTCGTCGACAATGATCACTTCGCCATCTTTCACCACATAATCCCTGTCGCGGGTAAAGAATTCCTTAGCCTTTAGGGCTTGATGGAGGTAGTGGCTTAGTTCGAAATGCACATCGTCGAACAGATTTTCAATGCCCAAGATGCGCTCTACCCTGGAGACTCCCTCTTCAGTGATGGCAATGGTCTTAGCCTTCTCATCCACTTGGTAGTCCCGCTCGGGTTTGAGCTGAGGAGCTATTTGGGCAAAGCGCACATAGTGCCGGGCGGAATCTTCTGCCGCTCCAGAAATGATCAGAGGCGTTCTGGCCTCGTCGATTAAAATGGAGTCCACCTCGTCCACGATGGCATAGTGCAGGGACCTCTGCACTATCTGTTCGGGGTAGACCACCATATTGTCCCGCAGATAGTCGAAACCGAACTCGTTGTTCGTACCATAGGTGATATGGGAATTATAGGCTTCCCGGCGTTCGTCAAAGCTGAGCCCGTGCACGATCACGCCAACTGTTAGGCCCAGGAACCGGTATATCTGGCCCATCCACTCAGCATCGCGCTTGGCCAGATAGTCGTTTACTGTAACCACATGGACGCCCTGATTAGTTAAGGCGTTTAAGTAGACGGGCAGCGTGGCAACAAGAGTTTTGCCCTCACCCGTTTTCATCTCGGCAATACGTCCTTGATGGAGGATAACCCCTCCTAGGAGCTGCACATCAAAGTGACGCATGCCCAAGGTCCGCCTGGAGGCTTCCCTTACTACAGCAAAAGCTTCTGGAAGCAGATCGTCCAAACTGGCCCCAGCGGCCAGCTTCTCCTGGAAATACGGCGTCTTTGCCCTCAACTCGTCATCACTGAGGGCCTGCATTGCCGGTTCCAGAGCATTTATCTCGTCCACCACAGAGCGCATCCGTTTCAACTCACGCTCCGTGGGATCCAGCCAATTTTTAAGCTTTTCCAGCACTTTCCTACCTCCCTGCTTTATTGTACTACTACCTGCAGGGCCCCGCAACCTGGCGGTTATGCGCCCCTTATCCCGGCGTCAACTAAGGCCCACAGTCCCCCGGCCACCAGTGAATGGCCGCCCAGAAGGATGGGAATGGGGGCACCCAAGGCAGCTCGGGTAAACTCCCTCAGGGCATTGTGGGAAATGAGGTGCAGTTCGCCTAAGTCGGACGCGAACCGATCTGTGGCACTAAGCTGCCAATGAAAGTGTTCGAACAGCACCCTGGTATCTAAGACGGCACCCCCAGCTATTTCCGCCAGAAAACTGAAAAAAGCCCCATAGCCCAATTCTTCTACTAGTTTACCCATCAGTGCCTGCACTTCACCCCGAGCGTCCCTGCCCAGCGCCTTCATTCCCCTCTCCTCGGAATAAAGCCTGATGCGGCAGCGGGTGTTGGCATCAAGATACTGAAACAAAGTTGATCCAACGCGTCCGTAGAGGACGAGTTCCCCGCTGGGATTGCCCAGGAGGTCTCGAATTGCCTCAGCCCTGGTAAAGTCCCAGTTCAAGACCTGCACGGCCTCCCTGGTGTGCGGTCCTAGACTGGGATGCACAGACATTATCAACACATCTGTGGGTGTGTCTACATCAAAGTTCATACCCAGAGTACGCTGCATGGGTACAAAACGCAGGCCCCCCTCGTTGCCTAAAGCCAAGGCCAAAGTATTGTCAATGGGCGGAAGGGTAATCCGGCTCAGCGCGGATGCCGGCGAAAAGCCGACCAGATCAGCGGAATGATAGTTGTTAGTTAAGAAAACCTCGTCGTTCTGCTCCAGAATCTCCCGCATATACTGAAGTTCTGCAGAAGAAATCAGGGGAGCGGATGCTCCCCCCATGTACAACACCTTTTCTAAGCGGCAGTTCTCCACCGCATCCCGCAGGCGCTCACCGAAGTGGAAGGGCCTCTCAATTTCCCTGTCTAAGACCACTTCAACCTGGGCTGGCTGCAGTCGCTGGGCAAGTTCAGGATACGATGTCACCACCACAATCTGCTGAAAACCCGCATCTTTTGCCCTGTCCACCAGGTCTAAAACCATGGCCTGGCGAACCATCTGCATCTGGGTTTCCAGCACGCCATCCACCCTACCGCCTTCGAAAATGATCAGGCTGACGGAGGAGGCCGTTTTAGAACTCGGATTCAATAAGCCCATAGTTTCCATCACGCCGCTTGTACACAACGCTTACTTCTCCACTCTCAGCATCGCGGAAGACAAAAAAGTCATGCCCCAAGAGCTCCATCTGCATGACTGCTTCTTCCACATCCATAGGCTTTAGCGCAAAACGCTTGGTGCGAACCACCCGCGGGGTTGGAGCCTCCTCACCTTCAGAAACAGGTGCTTGAAACTCACCCAGCTTAGGTCCCTGCGTCTTCTTCCAGAACCTCGTCTTATACTTATTGAACTGGCGCTCGATTCTTTCCACTGCTGCATCGATGGAGGTGTACATGTCGCCTGTCTTGCCTTCGCCTCTCAGTAGGACACCTGAAAGATTCATGGTAACTTCCGCAATATGGATTCCCCGTTCAATCCTTAACATCACTTCAGCAGAAGCCGTTCGATTATCATTGAGGTATTTTTCAAGCTTAGAAGTCTTTTTTTCTACATATCCGCGTAAAGCTTGAGTAATCTCGAGATTCTTCCCAGAGATATTGACCCTTACTTTAGCCATCCCTATCACTCCTTCAATGATAAACTTTGGTGCCTTACCAGTAATATTACCCTTAGCCATCCCAAAATCCTTCTGGGGAGAAAAATGGACTGAGTGAAAACTCAGTCCAAGAACTATACAGTTTTACAACTTGACAACGTTGGAAGCTTGTGGCCCGCGCTCGCCGGTTACAATCTCGAACTCTACTGTTTCGCCTTCTTGAAGGGACTTAAACCCTTCCTGCTGGATTGCTGAGAAGTGTACGAATACGTCTCCTTCTCCATCGTCCCGCTCAATAAACCCGTACCCCTTCTCAGCGTTAAACCATTTGACCTTGCCTAACATTAGTAAACATTCCTCCTAAGCTTTTGAAACTGCCGGTCACAAACTTCCGGTAACTAAACTTTAACATAGCTTAAAGACATCTGTCAAGGTTTGGAAATCCGCAGTTCAAGATTCTTTTCCGCCATAGGCCCGGCCTGCCCGCCTCCTCTGTACAACCTGCTGACCCTGGGTCTGTTTGAGATAGGCGTTGAGGGCAGCCTCGTTCTGACGCTCCTGTGTTTCCAGTCTTTCCAACACGGGCACCAACGCGGCGATCACCTCACTCAACGCGGTGAGATCATCCTGATAGTACTCGGGGGCCACCAACTTGAGCTGGGGCAGAGAGAAACTTGCCACCCCAAAATGGCTCACCAACTGCTCTTGAAGTCTCCTAATTTGCTGTTCATATTCCCCGGCCTGCTTGAGCAGTCCTTCCTTGGCTTTCAGAACCTGGAGAAGCTTATCCAACTGCCCCCTGCTGATCAGCCCGCCTTCCTGGGATCCAACTTCACCGATCTCCTGATAGAGTTTGAGCTGGTCTTGGTAGGCTGTGGTAAGCTCCGCAATCTTTTCACGGATTTCCCTCATTTGGTCTCCGACACCACCTGTGCCCAGGTGTCCCTCAGCTCAGTCAGAAGCAGCAGTGCCTCCTCTATCGCTTCAGGATCCTTCTTGACATTAGCGTGCACCAAACGGTCATAAATATATGTGTATAATTGCTCCAAATTCTGAGCAATGTCACCCACACTGAGATCTAAGGATAGGTTCAGCTCATTTACTATGTCTTGGACGCGGATCAATCTGTTGCTTGCTGCTTCAATTTCACCCCGGTTCAAGTGCTCCTGTGCTTGACGGGCAAAGCGAATTGCACCATCATACAGCATGAGCAGGAGCTCACCTGGCGAAGCTGTTGACACCTGAGTTTGTCTGTAAATCTGATATGCATGTGCAGTCATTGTTCTCCCCCTACCCCCTAAGCCCTCTTGTCAACCAAAAGTCCGATCATCTCGCGAATCCTGGCTACCGTGTCGAGAACTTCCTCTGGAGGGATTTCCTTGATCACCTCATCATTTTGCACATCCACGACCTTAACCATTATCCGCTGTGTGTCTTCATGTATGCTGAACCTGAGGGCGCGGTTTGCATACTCCATGGACTTGTTAATTACCTCTACGGCATTCTCTACGTCCAGCTTATTGACTTCTTCTGTTTGCAGTCCTTCCTTACCCAGCTGGTCTACTGAAAGCTCACGACCTGTCTGCGACCCCCGCTCTACTGTCTGACTCGTGGGCACCTGCGGCATGTGACTCACCTTAGTCAGATCCATCGCTCCTTGAACTCTCATACGCCAACCCTCCTTTGCTTGGCTTCGTACTATAACTCGCTCTTCACCTGAGGCTGAGCTTCCCGCAGCGCTCTCTCCAAGGCTCCCACATCGATCTGCCTCTTCAGAGCCGCCCGCTTGTTCTCGGCCTGAATTTCCTCATAGACCTCATGTCGATGGACCATGATCTCCCGGGGAGCTTCAATACCCAACTTCACCTGGTCGCCCCGGACATCTACCACCACAACGCGGACATGATCGCCAATCATGATGCTTTGGTCCACTTTACGAGTTAATACCAGCATATCTGTCCCTCCCTGGACTCTATTCTTCCCAGATAAGTCCAGATTTAGACCGATTCTGGAATCTCTTCCGCACTCTGCTCAGCTTTGCTCTGCTGCTGGAGCAGATAAGCGTTTCTATGCATTTCAGCCAACACGTTGTGTTTCGTGTGGTACTTATCACCTGATATGATCAGCTGCGCACCCAGCCGCTCCTTCGTATTGATTACTACCGGAGCTTGCAGATTAACCGTCATCTCTGCAACGTTCTCGGGGATGGTGACAATACCATAGACCTTGCCGTCTTCTGGAGCGCCGATCTGCAGCAGCTCAACTTCTTCATCACTCAACTCCACGGAATAGTCTGCTCGAACCAGCTCAGGCATGATCACCACAAAACTCAGGCTGGGCTCGTCCACCGACTGCAGGAAACTAAAAACACTCTGTTCTTGCTCCAAAATGATGTATCTATGATAGTCGGCAAAGCCCAGAATACCCCTGGGGAAACTGATGATCATGTTTTCCTCTACCTGCACTGGACCAAACTTCGTTTTCAATTCCACGTTAGCGCCACCTCATCCTCACCCACGCACATCCACATACACCCCACCTAACTGCCAGGTGATGGTGGGCGGACGAACGTAGTGTTTTATGTCAACCCCACCTTGGTTCCAATCAAGTTCCTGTCCATAATGAAACCTAATCTCTGGCCTTGTTGTTGGTGCGGCCTTAATATTCAACTCAGGGATCCGCGCGTCCATCCTGCGCCTGGCCTGATCCGCAAAGATGATCTCCTCTCGGAAGTGCCCCGCCCGCTGGACAACCTCATCGCCCTCTGCAGCTATTTGGCCAATAGCGTTGATGGTCTTGCTGCGAGCCTCATCTCGTACCTGTCGGCTGAAGTGGTACAGCCCCGGCAATCCCAATTCAGCCCTGCTCTGCCGTTGATCGATCTCCAGCTCCGGACCGTAGGTCTTAACCTGAAGCTGCGACACCTGCTGTTTAATCTCAGCCCGTGGCCAGTGATATTCAACGCTGAAGCGAGGGTAGACGGTGGTAATCTGCAGCATAACCTACTCCCTACCCTAACGTAAGAAGTCTACCAGCGAAGGCTGGATGATGCGGGCTCCCACTGCCAAAGCGGTACGATAGGCAAACTCCTCCATTTTGAGTTCCATAATGGCTTCGGCATAGTCCAAGTCCTGCTCTTCAGAAAGAATCTTGGTCAGGTTAAGTTGTAGATCCTGGAGGCGTTCCTGGGCTAGGTCGACTCGATTTTGCTTACCACCGATTTCCGACATAATGCTTAAAACTCCATCAAGAGCATCATCCAAGTCCCCCAGTACGTCGTCGGGGGCCCTGCCACTCTGAGTGAGATCCTCGTGAAGAGTCTTTAAGGCAGAGAAAATGCCCAGGAAAAAGTCCCCGTCCACGCTCACCTCCATGGTTACACCTTCACCAATCTCGTATTGAACTAAGTTTGAGTCTCCCTTGCCCTCCAAATACTCTACATCAGGCAGCGGTTCCGTCGAGTTGGGATCCGTTGTAAAAGGAGGCGAATCGGTATGCTGTCTGGCAAACAAATAGCGTCCGCCGTGCGTGGAATTAGCCAGCTGCATAAGATTATCACGAAGCTGCGCTACTTCATCGGCCAAAGCCTTTCTCGCAGTATCATCTAGGTGGGTTGAAGCGCCACTTACAGCCAAATCCTTAGCACGGTGTATCACACTCACTACATCCTGAAGCACTACATCAGTGGCATCAAGCCAAGAGACTGCTGAGCCAATGTTTCGGATGTACTGCTCGGTTTGCCTGATTGAAGTACTGGTTCGCAAGATCAACTCTGTTTTGACCGGATCGTCTGAAGGCGCATTGATCTTCTTCTTCGTCCCCAGTTGGTTGTTGATCCGCTCCAATCGAGTCAGGCCGCGGTTGAGGTTCATCAGCAAGTTGTTGTTCATCATCTTATTGGTAACCCGCATAGTCTGATGCCTCCTAACGTCCCACTATGCCTAAGCGGTTTATGATAACATCTAACGTTTCGTCCACAGCGGTCATCATCCGGGCTGCGGCGTTGTAAGCATGCTGAAACCGAATCATATTAGCCATCTCTTCGTCAAGACTGACGCCGGAAATGGACTCTTTAAGGTTCAACAGGTGATTCTCCAGCACAACCTGGTTTTCAGTCATACGGATAGCTTCTTGGGTTTTGACACCGATACTAGAAATGATCGCGTTATAATCATCGCCTATCGTACTGGTCGAACCTTCCGGGGGATCGTGACGCAGGGATGCGAGTCTCAGTGCGTTCTCGCCATTGCCCCTTGCTCCTCCCAGCGAACTCGCCCTAATGCGGCTCACGTCTTCGATAATCTCCGCATTAACTCGAATGTTCATGGCAGCCGACGGCACTGGATCGAGATTAGGGTCAGGCAAGTCAAACGTGAAGAACTTGAACTGGGGGAAACCAGAAGCGTTAGGATCCTCGCCACCGTTACCCTCAAGATCGAACCCCTGCGCATGGATGGAATTGAAGGCTGCGACGAAATCCCGAGTCCATTCATCCAGCTTATCAATGCTGTCCTGAAGAAGGTCATCACGCAGATGCAGCATCCCTCCAATCTCACCAGAGGTGATATCCGCGGTGCCCTTTGTTGACTCCCAGTAAATCTCTTTTCTACTGTAGGTGGAAGAACCAGTGGAGATCTGATCTCGCACGTTCAATTTGTACGCCGTACTGCGGTGTACCAAAGTGGTGCCACCAATAGTTACACCCACCATGTTTGCATGGTCTTCCGTTATTTCAATATTGACCAGGCTGGAAAGCTGCTCCAAAATTGCATCTCGAGCGTCTAGAAGATCATTGGGAAGACTCCCGGTGGCACTCACCTTCCCGATTTCATCGTTCAGGTCCGCAAGCCTTTGAGCGAGAATATTCACTTCATCCACTTTCGTAGGGATGTTATCATTGATGTTTTCGCTCAGCCTCTGCAGTTGTCCACGCGTACCCCTGATGGCCTCGACCAACAGTTCTGCTCTCTGCACCACAACTTCCCGCACAGCCATTAGCTCAGGGTCACGGCTCAGGTCCTGCAGAGAATCCCAAAGCTGATCAAGGGCATAGTGAATACTGTTTTCGCTGGGTTCGTTGAAAAAGAGCTCAACCTGTCTTAGCCCTTCTTCCAGGGTGGCCCAGTAGTTCCGGTTCTGCAGCTGCTGACGCAGGCGCATATCCACAAAACTGTCCCGCATCCGCACAATCTGGCTGACCTGGACTCCCGTTCCCATTTGGCCATTGGACGGCGTGTAACCCATCATAGGCGTGGGGTGCGGATTGGTCGCGGTGTGCAGAGCGGTCTGCCGCGAGTAATTGGGATTATTTGCATTGGCAACGTTGTGCCCCGTAATATCAAGGGAAACCTGCTGAGCCTGCAGGGCTCGTAGGGCTATATAAACGCCGCTAAAAGTTGTCCTCATAGCTTACACCTTCCGGTCGAAATATGATCTGCCCGGCACACTGGCTCCTGTTTTGGCATAGGTAGGCGCTGCTTCGTCGCCCGTTAAGAGATTCATAGAAAACTGCACATAGTGTAGCGCCTGCGCCAACAGCTGCTGGTTCAGACCGTTTACAGCCTGGAGCTGGCCTAAGTTCTCAGCCAACTTAACCAGTAAGGGTTCTGCCACGGCACTCTGCTCTTCAGTGAGAGTGGGCAGCCATTTTTCAAGACTCCTGCCCACTGCCATCACATCAAATAAAGAAGCCCTGAGGCGATCCACCTCTTCGAGGCGAGCCAACACCTTCTGCTCCTCATCAGCGATCCGCGCCACTTCCGGAGCGTTATTGATCTGTTCCTGCTTGGCAGTGCCAAGGGCGATCAATTGTTCCAGCAGCCCGTTTTCTTCATGAAGTGCTGCCACAAAATCGTCCCAGACAGTCATCGCTTTCAGCTCTCCTTCTGGGCCCTGATGATCCCCTGGGCAATCTGTTTAGGGGAAACTCTATATGTGCCTTGTTCCACAGCCACCTTGATTTCCTCTGCACGTGGGCGAATATCAGGGGCCGACTGTAGCTTCTGCAGCATCGCCTGCATCTCCCGGCTTTCTGGAGACAGCGTTACCTCATCACTATAGGATGCGCTTCCCGCTTGCTTCTGAAGGCGCCTAGCTTGTTTTTGCTCTCCATAGATCTGTGCCACACGCTGCACTGCTGCTTTGTTAGAAATAATCATTGTAAAAACCCCTTTCTCCCCTCTCTCCATTTGTCGGCAAATTCACTAGAAAGCTTTAATCAGCGCTGGCGCTTAATCTGATCAAGGTAGCGCACCCGTGAATCTCCAGAGGATGCTCGAGAACTGGGCTGGAATGGTGCGGCACTGCTGGGATCCAGCTCCGAACGGCATTTCCTACAAACCCGCCCTACGGTTATGGGGTCACCACAGATCTCGCAGCTCAACTGCGCATCCCTTGGGATGACACTGAGCCTGCCTTCGCGGATAAACTCGTAGATCACTTCCACATCGATTTCCGTCTCCTGAGCGACCTCAGCCACCGTGGCACCAGGGTTCTTCAGGAGATAGTCTTTTACGGCCTCAAAGGATGCCTGCACTTCTTTGTAGCACTCATCACACATTGTCCTGGTGGGATGGGCAAAAACCTTATTGCACACCTGGCAGTTCTTCAGCAACTTCCTCACTCCCAAACATCTCAGTACGGGCTGCAAATAAGCCAAGAGGCTTACCGCCATACTGCTCAATTAGTCTTGCTATGGCAAAAAAAGTTTGACCCGAGGTGATCACATCATCTACGATTAGGCACGTCTTCCCCTGAAAACTACAGCCGGGAAGAACAGCAAATGCCCTGCGCAGATTACGTTTTCTCTCTTCCAAAGGCAGCCCGCTCTGCGGTTTGGTGTCCCTGGTTCGAACTATGTGGCTGCAGATGGG
>JGI24500J29687_10002075_pt1 | contig 30940 bp, 35 predicted proteins | sample BioPla2RNA1_FD_29687 | JGI IMG/M metagenome (IMG submission 29687) | reverse complement strand
GGTTTGTTTGCGGTAACAGTAGGATCGGACCGCTTTAGTCCGTGGTTTGTCGAACGGGACGTGTTAATAATCTCCCAACGGGAGAAGAAATACCCAGAGAATGCTTGGGTTTTACTCCAGGCCGAACGGGATTACAAGTTGGCCAGGGTAATCAATGGCAAGTTTGTTAATCCGACTACGCTGGAGAACTACTCCCTTCCCACCACACCCGTTGGTGCAGTAATCAAGCAAATACGCTCCTTTTACGCTTGAACGTCTAACGCCAGCAGCGCTTGCCGAGCGGCTTCCTGCTCGGCTTCCTTTTTTGTTGGGCCTCTGCCCCGGCCCAGCACTTCCCCTGCAAAGGATACCTCAACTACAAAAGACTTGGCATGATCTGGTCCTTCTTCGCTGATCAGCTCATAATCCGGTGTCTCTTTGGCAATACGCTGGAAATACTCCTGAAGGGTAGACTTGGCGTCAATCAGCTGGAGCTCTTCCCAATCCCAATCGGGCAGGTTCCGGAGAATAACTTGCCTGGCAGCCTCAAAACCGCCGTCTAAGTAGATCGCTCCGTAGACCGCCTCCATCGCGTCACAAAGCAGAGAATCCCGCTCCTGCGCTTGGGCCTGCAGCTCTCCCCGGCCGACCATTAGGTACTTGTTCAATTCCAGCTCTTTGGCAACGGACGCAACCGCCGACTCCCGCACTAAAAGGGACCTCTTCTTAGCAAGCTCACCTTCCGGCAGCCTGGGATATTTCTCATACAGGTATTTACTCACCGTAAGTTGGAGTACCGCATCGCCCAAAAACTCTAAACGTTCGTTGTTTTCCTGTGGCCCACCGGCCAAGGAACGATGGGTGAGCGCTAACTTCAGTAAGGACTGATCACCAAACTGATAGCCTATTTTGGCTTGGAGCGCTTCTAAGTTCGCCGTTTTCCGACCCATACCCCGTATCCCACCTTTCCCACGTGCTAAAATGCAAAGTGGGCCCAAAGGGCCCATCTACAGCTAGAGCTGTTCTACGATATATTCCACCGCATCGCGGACGGTAGAGATTTTACTTGCCTCTTCATCTGTAATTTGGAGGTCGAACTCTTCCTCAAACGCCATAACCAATTCAACCACATCCAATGAATCGGCCCCCAAATCTTCCACAAAGGCCGCCTCGGGTACCACCTCACCATCATCGATACCCAACTGCTCAACAATAATTGTCTTTACCCTTTCAAAAATCTTGGGATCCAAATCACCCAATGCAAGTCACCTCCTTTGATCAGTAATAACTGATACACTAAGCCTTACAACAGACGACTGTGTTGGCCCATAGGTTAGTGTATTAATTTGTGACCGCAAGCACGACCAATGTGCTCCATTCGGCTTAAGTGTGAGGATTCCTGCCCGCTACCTTGCCCTCAGGCAAAATTTCCTCAGGTAAACCTATGCTACTACATCCCTAAGTGTGTGACAAGGGTGTTGCAGCACATTTTCCCTTTTCTACTCCACCATTGCCCCGGCAATAATGTCTACTAAACCGTGGTTGATTCCTTCCTTTGCGACCCGAATTGCGTTATAAATCGCCTTAGCGTTGGAACCTCCGTGGGCGATGATCACAACTCCGTTCACTCCCAGGAGGGGTGCACCACCGTATTCGGTGTAATCAACCCGTTTTTTTATCGTCTTAAAGCCCGAAGCTAGGAGGAGCGCCCCTGCCTTGCGCACGGCGTTTTTTGTCAGTTCTTCCTTCAACATGCCAAAGAGGGCATCAGCCAGACCTTCGGCGAACTTGAGCACAACGTTGCCCACAAAACCATCGCAGACAATTACGTCCGCATCACCGCGGGACACATCACGCCCTTCGATGTTGCCAATGAAGTTAAGTGCGCTGTCCTGAAGCAGCTTATAAGTCTCCTGAACAAGGCTGTTTCCCTTACCGGGCTCATGGCCGATGTTCAGAAGGCCTACCCGAGGCCGATTCACCTTCAGCACCCGTTCCGAGTAGATGGCGCCCATCTTGGCAAACTGAACCAGCTGACTGGGTCGGCAGTCCACGTTGGCCCCTGCGTCAACCAGCAGGCTCACACCAGTGCGGGTGGGCATCAGGCTGGTGATGGCAGGCCGTTCCACCCCTTTAATGCGCCTGATCACAAAGAGAGATGCCGCCAGGGTTGCCCCTGTGTTGCCGGCGCTCACACAGGCCCCTGCCCGCCCATCCCGAACCAGTCCAGCTGCAACGGACAAGGAGGAGTCTTTTTTGCTCCTGACCGCTTCCACAGGTGCCTCGTCCATTTGTATAATCTCCGGCGCATGCACTATTTCTATACGTTCGCTGCCCGGTTTGCCGTCGATGAGAGCCTTTAGTTTTTCCTCGTCTCCGGTTAATATGACCTCAATCCCGTCCTCATGGGCAGCAAGCAGTGCCCCTTCCACTATCGCCTCCGGGGCATAATCTCCGCCAAAAGCATCAACTGCAACCTTAGCCACGCCCAATCCCCCCTCTATCATCCACAGCCATCACAAAGTATTTTCCCTGAAAAACAATTTCATCCTGGACCCGGCCTTCCACGCTTATTCGGTAATTACCATTTTCCACAGAGATCACCTGCGCTTTAGCCACTACCCGGTCACCTGGCCTTACTTCACGGAAAAAACTAATATCAGAACTCTTGGTTGAGGCGTATTCCGAGTTGACAACGGCTAGGGCCAGGGAATTACCCTGGGCGAAGAAAAAATGACCCCGTAGAGTCCCGGTACGGGCAAAAACCATCTGCTCATCCACTTCCAAAACAGATGTGCCGTTCTGGCCTAAGTTGAGCTCCACTAAATCGCCGACAATTTCTTCTCCCGTCAATGCCTTCATGCGTGAATATGTACTTGCCGCAATCGTCTTAGCCCTCACCCGCAGCTCGGGGATGGCCAAAGCCATACGGTCTAAACGGACGGTAGCCACACTGACGCCCAGCGCTTCCGCGAGCTGATGATCAGTTAAAAAGGGGTCTTCCGCCAGCTTCTGCTGGAGGGCCTCCCTCCGCTTCTGGCGTGAGAGTTTCACGGTGAAGTCCTCCCTTGACGCTTAGTATTAAGACCAGGTTACAAACTGCTTTGATTATAGTCGATTACTGCCCGAATGTAAAGAAGCGTCAAATGAAAAACGTCCCCAGGGGACGTTTCCATTTAACTATTCTGCTTCGACCTGTACTACCTGCCTGCCCTTGTAGGTGCCGCAAGCGAGGCATGCACGATGTGGCAATTTGCTTTCACCGCAGCTGGGGCAGACGCTTACCTGCCTAGCCTCTATGCGTCTCCAGTTTGCCCTACGGGAATTAGTCCTTGCTTTCGAATGTTTTCTCTTTGGTACTGCCATTATCTTTCCTCCTCTCTTGCGACTCCGATTGGGATGTTTCTAATAGCTGCGCCAAAGGCGCAAGTCGGATATCCACGTCCGTGCTGGGACACTCACAAGCCTCACTAGCCAAATCTGCACCACAGGTGGGGCAGATTCCGGGACAATCCTCTCGGCAGACTGTTTTCATGGGGATATTAACTAAGAGGCTCTCCTGAACCAGATCGGTTAAGTCAAGTTCATCCCCATCAAGCACCAGATTCCAGTCCGAATCTTCATCTTCTTCATCCACGCTGCCATCAATACGAAGCGTTTCGTCCACTTCGGCCACAAGTTCAGCCGCATAGGGTTTTAAGCATCTGCTGCAGCGCAGCTCGGCTTGGAGCTTAATGTCACCCGTGACCAGAAACCCTTCTCCTGTATTAACGATGGTTAGATTCACATTTACCGGACCTTGTGCTTTAAGCACCTCCGGATATGTTTCGGCAAAGTCCCCTGCTATTTCCCGTTCGACCAGGAGAAACTCACCTTTTCGCTCCAGCAGGGAGCCAATTTTCACTCGCATTTCTGATCACCTCATTGATTATACAAAGATTGATTTAGCCTGTCAACCGCACCCAGACTCAGCCAGCCTCTTTTTTATCCTATCCACACTCGCCCAGGCCGCCTCCCGTCCCTTTTCGATGATTTCATCTGCACGGTTTAACTGTGTGAGAGTAACATTACCTAGGTCAGGTTCGATTAACAAATCACTGTCAATAGGCCGTGCGGCGCTGGCCTGCCTATTGAGAATTTCAATCGTGTTGAATATAACATCTGGTAAATGCCGCACGTTCCTCCGCAGCGGAGCCCAACCCACATCAACTGCAATAACCACGTCCGCACCGAGCTCACGGCAGACATCGGCTGGCACTCTGTTGACCAGTGCTCCGTCCACCAAAAGACGTCCGTTCAGCTCCACCGGCACGAATACGCCCGGTATGGACAAGCTGGCCTGAACACCCTCGGCAATTGAGCCAGACTTGATGACCACTTCTTCCCCTGTAAGCAGATCCGTTGCCACAACAGCCGTCGGGATAGGCAAATCTTCAAACCTGCGCTCCTGTGTTAGGGTGCTCAAAAGGCCTCGGATTTTCTCGGTTGAGACCAAGCCGCGCCTACTGATGGTGGGACGGACAAAATCGTTCCAATCCATTTCCTTGGCCATTCGGCAGAGCATATCTAGATCGTGCCCAACAGCAAAGAGACTGCCAACAACCGCCCCTGCACTTGTCCCGGTTATCACGTCGATGGGAATACCCTCCTGCTGCAGTACCTGCAGTACACCGAGGCTGGCCATTCCCCGGGCCGCCCCTGCACCCAAGGCGATGCCGACTGTGGGATTAGGCATAAACCTCACCTCTGTCTAGTATGAATTAACTGAAATGCGGGAAAGGGTGAAAAGAATGACACGCAACCGTATCTTAGCTCTGCTAGCTACAATTGTGACGGTGCTCATTGTTATGTACTCAGAGATAGCTTTCCAAGCTTCCCTTGATGGACTTAAGCTTTGGTTCGAGATCGTCCTGCCCGCCCTCCTGCCTTTCTTTGTTATGGCAGATCTGTTGATGGGCCTGGGCGTCGTCCATTTTATCGGTTCACTCCTGGAGCCCATCATGCGCCCCTTGTTTAGAATCCCCGGTGTAGGCGGCTTCGCTGTCGCCATGGGCTTAGCGGGCGGATATCCCCTGGGAGCGAGGATCACGGGCGAGTTGGAACGGGCCAAACTGATTACCACCACTGAAGCGGAACGTTTGGTCAGCTTCTCCAATACAGCCGATCCCCTGTTCATGATTGGAGCTGTGGCCGTGGGCATGTTCAACCGCCCGGAAATCGGTGTTACCCTCGTTCTCGCCCATTATTTAGGCGCAGTGCTCGTGGGCTTTACCATGCGCCTCCACAAAGGAGAAGAAAGCCCGCCCCTTCCCCGCCATGGCGGTTACTTTTCCCGGGCCTTGCGAGCACTGGAAAAGGGCAGAAAAGAAGACGGCCGCCCCTTTGGCCGGATGTTTGGAGAAGTAGTACAGCATACATTCCAGTCCATGTTGTTTATAGGCGGCTGTATCATGATCTTTTCAGTTTTGGTTCAGGTTATTGAAGCCACGGGTCTGCTTACCCCTGTGAAGATGGCTGCAGCCCAGGTTCTAGCTGTTTTCGGTTTAGACAGCAGCTTAACTTCTGCTGTGATCAATGGTTTTTTCGAAACAACGCTCGGTGCCCAGACAGCCAGCCAGAGCCTTGCTCCCCTTGCGGCTCAAGCTACCATCGCCAGCTTGGTGATTGGTTGGAGCGGCTTGTCTGTCCACGGGCAAGTGGCTGCCATGCTCGCAGGTACGAAAGTGAGTATGAAACCCTTTCTTGCTGCCCGTGTGCTGCACGGACTCTTTGCGGCGCTCATCACTGCATTACTCTTGGGCCCAGCCCGATTCGTCCCGGTCTACATCACGGAAGCAATTCCAGCCCTAAATCAGCCCACATATGTGGATGGCAATTTCGCCGCGAGGCTCCTTGCCTCGGCCCAACTGGCGGCGAGTTTGACCCTGATCATCATCGTCCTTCTAGCTATAATCTGGCTGATCAAACGCATCATTTACATCTCGTTTAGAAGCAGGGATTAATCCTCCCCTTCTTCCCCTTTGTTCAACTCTTCAAGACTCCTTTCCACAACGGATAGCGTCTTTTCTAAAGCGTTTTGGAGGTTAACGAAGATACCTTCCGCGTACTTTTTCGCGCCCTCTTCTATCTCCTTGGCCCGCTTTTCCCCCTCCGCAATGAGGCGCTTGCTCTCTTCTTGAGCTTGGCGGTACACTTCACTGTTCCGCACCAAGTTGCTCGCGTACTCCTCTGCCCTGGCCACGATCTGCTCCGCCTGCTGCTGGCTCTCTGCAATCATCTTCTCCCGTTCAGATGAAACGGCCTCAGCCCGTTTGATATCCCTGGGCACGGCTGCCCTAATTACATCCACCAGCTCCAGCAGTTCGTCTGCATCGAGCAACACTTTGCCTACTAAGGGCACTTCAGGCGCCTGCTCCACCATCATCTCCAGCTTATCGATTAAAACTAACAGGTTTACTCCACTCACCGCTTGCCCTCCCTGTTCTTATACTTCTCAATTAAGCGCTCCGCCACATAGGGGCTAACCCACTTGGAGATGTCCCCCCCAAGGCTGGCCACTTCCTTGATAGCGGAGGAACTGATGAATGAATACTCGCTGCTTGTCATCATAAACACTGTTTCGATGGAACTGTCTAAATTACGGTTCATAGCTGCCAACTTGAACTCAAATTCAAAGTCAGTAACAGCCCTAAGTCCCCGCACGATGGCAATGGCGCCCTTCCTTTTAGCGTAGTCTACCGCCAAACCGGAAAAGGACTCCACCGATACATTACCCAGATCTTTAGTCTCTCTGACCAGCATCTCAACCCGTTCCTCCACTGTGAAAAGGGGAACCTTCTCGGGATTATGTAGGACAGATAAAAACACGTGGTCAAACAGGTTGCTCGCCCGTCTGACAATATCTAGGTGTCCATAGGTTACTGGATCAAATGTACCGGGACAAACTGCGATTCTCACTCTGATTCCTCCTTGCGACGATAAAAACGTAGAACGGTATCACCATAAAACTGTTCCCGTTTCAAGACAAATTTCGACATGGTCGGCGGAGCATCCTCTTTTTTCCTGCTCTCCGCGATAATTTCTCCCCCTAAAGCCAAAAGGGACAGATGCTCTAAAGCGGCCAGCGTTTTATGGACAAGTCCCTTGTCGTAGGGAGGGTCAAGGAAAATGTAATCAAAAACCTCCCCAGCATCCTCCAACTTAGCCAACGCTCTCTCCACCGTACTGGTGTAGATTTCGCCTCCTGTTAAACCCGTCTTTTCCACATTGGTGCGGATCGTTCGTGTTGCCCCACGGTTCATTTCAACCCAAATTACCCTCTCCGCGCCGCGGCTCAGGGCCTCTAAACCAACGGCACCATTCCCTGCGTATAGATCAAGGAAACGGGACCCGGCTACGGCCGGCCCGAGAATGGAAAACAGCGCCTCCCTGACCCGATCCGCTGTGGGGCGGGTTTGCATCCCCGGTACGCTGGTCAATCTCATGCCCTTCGCTTTTCCCGCAATAATCCTCATTCTCCAACTCCCCTGGAAAAAACTCCCTGTAATAAAACGCGGTTGACAACCGCACACTAACCTTCGAAGAGGACGACCTCCCCAAAAGGTACGCAAACAGTTTCTCCTCTCCCGAGGGCAACGGCCATTTACAACCGTTGCCTTTCTAACTCGGCCTTAAGTTTTGGGTGGTTCCTCAATTCCGGATCTTCCTGCAAGAGCTTATTGGCCTCGGCAGCACTCAGTTCGAGCATCTCTCGATCCTCCTGCAGATCGGCCACATTGAAGATGGGCTGACCCCACTGGCGCACGCCAAATAGATCACCTGGACCCCTGAGCTGGAGATCCTGCTCCGCAATGTAGAACCCATCGGTGGATCTGCGGATCACATCCAGGCGGGCCCTGGTGTTCTCGCCGTAGCTGTAGGCCAACAAGAAACAGATACCCGGTTTCTCTCCCCGTCCGACCCTGCCCCGCAGTTGATGCAACTGGGCCAAGCCGAATCGCTCCGCGTTTTCAATTACCATGACAGTTGCATTGGGAACATCCATGCCCACTTCTATCACGGTAGTGGCGATCAACACATCGATTTCCTTCTCATAAAACGCCCTGAATACATCGTCTTTTTCCTTACCCATTTGACCATGGATCAGGCCGACCCGCACGTCCGCCAAGAGACCCGCCCGCAGCTCCTCCATCTCCTGCACCGCAGCCTTGGCTTCCAAGTGTTCCGATTCCTCAACCAGGGGAAAAACGACAAAAGCCTGATCGCCCTGTTTCACCCGGGAAACAAGGTAACGGTACACTTCTTCCCTCTGCTTGGGATCGATCAGACGGGTGTCAACCTTTTTCCTGCCGCGGGGGAGCTGGCGGATCTCTGTCGTTTCCAGATCACCGTAGAGGGTTAAGGCTAAGGAGCGGGGAATGGGTGTAGCACTCATGACCAGGAGGTCGGCGTTACCCTTGCCTAGGAGCGCAGCCCTCTGTCTCACGCCGAAGCGGTGCTGTTCATCCACAACAGCTAATGTCAAGTTGTTAAACTGCACTTTATCCGTTATTAGGGCGTGGGTCCCTACCACAACCTGGGCCATACCTGTTTCAATGGCCTGCCGTACCCGCTTTTGTTCTTTAGCAGGCAGACCGCTAACCAAAAGTTCTACTCGAATCCCCAGGGGGCCCAGGGACTTTTGGAGACGGGCTGCCATCTGCCTGGCTAACACTTCGGTGGGAACCATAATGGCGGCCTGTCCGCCGCTCTCCACCGCTTTGACCGCACCGTATTCGGCCACAACTGTTTTGCCCGATCCCACATCGCCCTGAATCAGGCGCCGCATGGGCCTGCTGCTTTCCATGTCGGCTCGCACATCCTCCAGAGCCCGCTCTTGATCTTGTGTGAGGCTGAAAGGAAGCAGTTCCCGGTATTTTCTCACTAAACTACCGTCCCGCCTATGGGCCACACCGAGCTTGGACCGTCTGGAGCCGCGTTGGATGTTGAGATGAAACAGGAAAAATTCTTCGAAAACGAAACGCTCCCTAGCCCGCCTTTGGCTCTTCCAATCGGATGGGAAATGGAGCTGCAGCAGCGCATCGCTGCGTCCCATATACTTTGTCAGATACTGAGCCGGGAGGCATTCGCCCACTTCTGCCCTGAACTTTAAGGCATAGCGGGCCCAAGCAATGCGCTGTTGGTTTGAAATCCCAGATACCAATGGGTAAACGGGCATCAAGCCCTGGTGGGGCGGAGGTGCAACAAAGAACTCAGGCGATGCCATCTCCAGACCACTGAAGCCTTCTTTCACCGCACCGTAAACCCACAGTTCTTTCGCCCGCTCCAAACGGCGGTACAAATAGCTGGTACCCCGCCCCCGGTGATGAACAAACCAGGTTAGGGTTAAAATCCCACCTAGGCTGGCCTGAATCAGGCGGCGCCCACCGGAAATTGTCCTTTCCTGCAGGTAAAACAGGGGGCCGTGGACAAGCTGATCCTCCCCCACCTCCACTTCATGGGGCTGCAGCACCCGCTGGAAGTCTTTATAACTTCGGGGGAAACTGAATAGAACATCCCTTACCGTCTCCAACCCGAGTTTTTTCAACTGCTGCGCCCGTTTGGGCCCAACGCCAGACAAAACGGTTACAGGCTGATCGAGCCTAGCCAATTCCTCTTGTTTCACGCACTCACCTCTTTCAATTCCCGCACTTTTGCAAAAAGCCCTTAGGCACACCACCTAAGGGCTTAAAAGGTCACGCTTACACGGGATAAATGAAAAGGGCGATTGTCCCTGCACCAGTATGGACCCCGATAGTGGGCCCGATAGAGCCGATCATTATTTTACTGTCCAACAGGTGCTGTTCCTCCAGATAGTCAGCTAGCCGCTGTGCATCATGGAGAGCGTTAGCATGACTGATAGCAGCCATCAACTTTCTGTCAGGATGTTGTTTTTTGTACCGATCCATCATTTCTTTGATGCGGTTGATCGCCTTCACCCTACCCCTGATTTTCTCAAAGGGTGCCACCATACCGTCCTGCAGCGTCAGGATGGGCTTAATGTTCAGCAGGGTACCAACAAAGGCGGATGCCATACCGATCCGTCCGTTTTTCTGCAGGTATTCCAACGTATCCACCATGAAGTAGACCTGCATGTCATCGATCACCCGCTGAACTGCAGCCAAAACGCCATCCACATCTTCCCCTGCCAGCACTGCCTTCGCAGCGACTAAGGCGGTCACACCGATCCCCAAGGATGCGGAGCGGGAATCAACAACCCGCACTTCGATTTCGGGATCGATCATACTGCTGGCCAACACAGCCGATTGGTACGTACCGCTCATTTTGCTGCTCAGGTGAATGGAAATGATGGTATCACCCGGCTCGGCCACTTCTTCATAGACGCGTACAAAATCGGCTGGAGAGGGCTGACAGGTACTGGGAATCTCACTTGCCGCTTCAAGCCTCCGGTAGAACTCTTCCACCGAAATCTCAACACCATCGCGGTAAATCTCATCACCAAACTGAACGGTGAGGGGAACCACGTGGATATTATACTCAGTCAAAATCTCCTGCGGCAGATCGCTGCCGCTGTCCGTGATAACATGGATCTTAGACACTGGTTTCCTCCTCCCCTGTTATTCAACGGAAACGATGTAATAGTAGAGGGGTTGCTCGCCTTGGTACACTTCCACCTCACACTCGGGATACTTCTCCTGTACATCTTCGGAGAGCGCCAAGGCCGCTTCCGCCTTTTGATCTGCCCCGTAATAAATACTGATTACGGATGAGTCCTCATCGACGAGGGTCTCCAAGAGATTGAAGGCCACCTCGTTAGGGTCAGAACCTACTACAGCGATCTGTCCCTCTGCCAAACCAATAATGTCCCTTTCCTCAATGCGCAGATCACCTGCAACGGTGGCGCGCACCGCAAAGGTTACCTCGCCTGTTTTCACCTCGCCCATGGCGTCCTCCATGGCCTCGAGATTGTCTTCCAGGCTGTCATCTGCCACAAAACTCATCAAAGCACTGATGCCCTGGGGAGTGGTACGGGTAGGTACTACCCCAACAGGTTTATCAACCAGTTCTTTAGCCTGTTCGGCAGAGAAGATCACGTTTTTATTATTGGGAAGTATAATGACTGCTTCTGCATTGACACTGTTAACCGCCTGTACCAACTCTTCCGTGCTGGGGTTCATGGTCTGCCCGCCGGGCACGATGTAATCTACACCGAGACTGCGGAAAATTTCTGCCAATCCCTCACCCGGTACAACCGCCACAATCCCCAGAGGCTTAGGATCCCCCTGCGGAGCAACGGGAAAACCGACCACATTGTCTTCAGGCAAGTCAAGGCGGTGCTGCTTTTTGTGTTCTTCGTAATCCAGGTTCTGCAAATACATGTTATCGATAGCGATCTCCGTGAGATTGCCCAAGGACGCGCAGAACTGCAGGACTTCGCCGGGGAAGTCGGTATGGATGTGCACCTTGACCACATCACTGTCACCCACAACAATCATAGAATCGCCCTTAGAGGCGATCTCGTTGCGAACCGTTTCTGGGTCAAGATTTTCGCCTAGAATAATAAACTCGGTACAATATTTATTGACGGTAACTGCCACGTGTTCCTGGGCAGGTTCAACAAGTTCCAGACTGGGTTGGGGCGCGATACCGTTCTCTTCAGCAAACTCTTCGAGAGAACGGGTTAAACCGATGAACATACCCTCGAAGATGCAGAGCATTCCTTGTCCGCCTGCGTCCACAACTCCCGCCTCTTTTAGAACAGGCAGAATATTGGGTGTGTCTTCCACAGCAGCCTTTGCCGCATCAAGGGCAGCCTGGAGAACTTCAGTCGCCCCTCCACCCTCTTCGGCAGCCGCTTGGGCAGCTTCGCCTGCCCGCCGGCCAACCGTGAGCATGGTGCCTTCCACCGGTTTCATAACCGCCCGATAGGTTGTTTTTGATGAACTGACCAGGGCCCGGGCCAAATCGGCACCCGTTGCCTCGGTCGTCACATCCTCCAGACCCTTGGCAAAACCGCGGAAAAACTGAGATAGGATTACGCCGCTGTTGCCCCTAGCTCCCATGAGAGAACCCCGGGCCAAAAGAGAGGTTAGACGACTGATATCATCTCCGTTTGTCCTCTCCAACTCCTTTACTGCGGCATTTAACGTTAAAGACATGTTCGTGCCAGTATCCCCGTCGGGGACCGGAAACACATTTAAAGCATTGACTGTATCTTTCTGCTGCTCTAAATTATAGGCGGCTACCAGCAGCATGTTTTTTAACACTGAGCCAGTAATTACGTCCAAGACCTTTCCTCCGATCACTTTCTAGTTACCTCGGTTACCCTCACGCTCTGAACCTTAACATCGATCCGATCTACCGTCAGACCAAGCATGTTCTCCACGTGGTATCTAACCCGTTCTTGAACATTTCTGGCAACCTCGGATATCTTTACGCCGTATTCTACCACAATGTAAAGGCGAATGCTTATGCTATCTTCGTTAAACTTCACATCTACGCCGCGCTCCAAATTGTCGCGCCGAAGCAGATCAGTTAATTCTTCCTGAACATTCCGCGGGGCCATTCCCACGAGCCCATAGCATTCCATTGCAGCAACACCTGCGATTTTTGCGATAACCTCTTCCCGAATGGAGATCTTTCCGTATTCGGATTGAATCTGCTGGGCCACAATTGTCCCCCTTTCAAGCATACCTGCCAAATTAGTCCATTAACTATCATTACTATTTTAACCACTGCCCATTCAATTGTAAAGGATTATATCCCCCGGGGCAAATTCGCCTTGCATTCTCCAAATCCCTGTGCTAAAATGAGGATTGTTATGGAAACTCGCTTAAAGGGGGTAAGAACATGGCTAGAAGGTGCATCATTTGTGACAAGGGTACCGCATTTGGCAATCAACGTAGTCACGCAGAAAACAAAAACCGGCGCAGCTGGAAGCCTAATCTTCAGAAGGCCCGCATCATCTATCGCGGCAGTCCACGTAGGGCTTATGTCTGCACAAGCTGCCTGAGAAGCGGTAAAGTAGAGCGAGCCCTCTAAACCAACTTGCCCCAGTATATCAGTTTGGTTTCTTTAAATGTGATAAGATAATCAGAATACCCCTAGGCCTAACGCCTAGGGGTATCTTATTCTTCCGTTACAACCAAAAGAACCCTTGTCTAGGCATCTCCCAGCTCAGGCTGGAATATTTCTTCCCGTCTACCCAAAAGGTGAATTAGTACCAACATCAAGATCATTTCGGGTACCAAATAGTAAGCATTATAGATGAGCGAATAGGCTACAGCTGAAGTGCCAGCCGGGGCATAGTGACCCCAAAACACAGCGCCTGCTGTGACATGCACAATATATCTGGCCAGAGAACCCACCACTGTTCCTAGAATGCGGTTATTCCGGAGCACACCAGCACCTGCAAGCCCAACAGCGGCGTAGGGTACGGGATAGTCCAAGAGAATCTGGATGGGATGGACGAAACTGGGCCCAAACAGAAGTCCCAAAAGGCCATGGATTGCTCCTCCCAGAATCCCGATCTTTCCTCCCCAGCGGAAGGCAAGCACCAAAATGGGCAGCATTTCAAAGGTAACGCTGCCGCCGTAGGGCATCCTAAAGAGCCTCAGAAAGGAGAGCAGGGTAGCAGCTCCCACCATTAACGATACTTCCACCATAATCCGCAAACGTCTTTTATCCACCGAATCTACCTCCCTCAAAATTAACGAGTGATCCGCGCGGTGTTAGGCAAAAAAATATGGACCGAAGCGTTCCGGTCCATGCCAACCTTAACCGCTTCCCTACGCTGGAATTATCCAACAGGTTCTAAGGGTTAGGACGGCTTCCCGTCCACTCTCAGCTTAACGCACCCCTAGCGGAACTATTTCGTTAATGAGTTACTTCTCTTTTCCCTGGCAAAGTCCTCCCTAAAACCGAAAATAAAGAGAAAGGGCATCCCCACCGAACAGGATGCCCTAGAAATCTGATTTAGGCGGAAACCGGAATGCCCGTTCACCAATTAATTCCCTTTCTGATCCAGAGGGGTATCGTACTACACTAACTGTAGTAACTCCGTGCCCAGGGAAGTGGTTTATTTTTGTGGTGAATCGTGCCAAACATTCCTCCGCTCTCTTCCCAGTATTGTAAATTTTAGCCGTATTTCTTCAAGCAGATTTAGGAAAGGTGTAAACGTGAAAGCTGGAAAAACCACCGTCCTTTCTTTCTGTTGTTAACCAGCCATCAAGTTGATTATATATTACGACAAATTATCAGATAAGTCAAGTCCCTAATTCTAGTTTTCTGCAAATTATCCTTTTCGCCAGCAAGCCCGCATTTCATCCATGTAACAGTTAGGATTATCCGCCTGGAAAATGGCGGTTCCGGCCACGAAGTTGGTCACGCCTGCCTCAGCCAACTCGGCTGCGTTCGCCAGGCCCACTCCCCCATCCACCTGCAGTTCAATGGGAAGATCGCCTACCATGTCTCTGCATTCTCTGATCTTATCATACATGGCCGGGATGAACTCTTGTCCACCGTAGCCTGGGTTTACGGTCATGATTAAAATAAGATCTAAATCGGACAGCACATACTTAAGGCCGTCTAAGGGCGTGTGGGGATTGAGGGCCACGCCGGCCTTTATTCCCAGTTCCCTGATCTTACTCAAGGTACGCTGGAGGTGAACGGTCGCTTCATAGTGCACAGTAAGGAACTCTGGTTTGAACGCTGCAAATGTTGCTAGATGGCGCTCAGGGTTCTGCACCATGAGGTGAATGTCTAACGGCAGCTGACTGCACCGCCGTACCGCGGCAATGACTGGCGGGCCGAAGCTGATGTTTGGTACATAACTGCCATCCATCACATCGATGTGAAGCAGGTCAGCCCCACTAACCCTTTCCAGCTCGGTGTTTATATGACAGAAATCGGCGGCCAATAAAGACGCACTAATTCTCTTGTTTATGATAACCACCACCTTCTAGTAACTAGGTGCAGCTTCTTGGAGCAGCAGCAGATAATGCTCATAGCGATGGGCCAAAATCTCTTTTTTCTCCACAGCCTCTTTAACGGCGCAGTTGGGTTCGCGCCGATGGAGGCAGCCCCGGAACTGGCAAGAATCCCGGTATCTATCCATTTCAGGAAAGGCATACTGGAGTTCCGCTTCCATGTCACCACCTAGGTTCAAAACGGAAAAGCCAGGCGTGTCTGCCACAAAGCCTCCATCGGGCAAAGGTAAAAGGGTAACCGTTCTGGTAGTATGCCTTCCCCGCTGTACTTTGCGGCTGACGGACTGCACCTCAAGCTCGAGTTCGGGCAGCAACGCATTCAGCAGAGAAGACTTACCCACACCGCTGGGTCCTGCAAGCGTACTCATCTTACCTGTCAGTTCTTGCCGTACTTCATCTAAGCCCCTGCCTTCCTTAGCACTAACAATCACTGTGCGGTACGGTATGGACCCGTACATCTCTTGCAGCCTCTTTGCCTCCTCTAGAGCCAAATCACTCTTGTTTATCACAAGCAGTGCATCCAAACGGGCCAGTTCAGCCTGGACCAAAATGCGATCCAGTAGTATCAGGCTTGGCTTGGGTTTAGCTGCAGCAAAAACCACCACCACTTGATCGATATTGGCAATGGCGGGCCGAATCAGCTCGCTCTGGCGCGGTAAAATCTCTTCTACTACGCCTTGCTCTCCTTCGACCGTTACCTTAACCCGATCGCCGACCATCACCCGAATATCTTCCAAACGCAGTCTGCCCCGCAAGGTGCAGAGGCACACCCCATCGCCCACCTGCACCTCGTATTGTCCACCTACACCTTTTAGAATAATTCCCTCTCTCATAGTTCGTTAAAAGTACTGATCATAGAACTGCCGGGCACCGATATAAACCTGTAGTTTGGCACCTTCACCCCGACCCTGTACAGTACGGACGATCCGGTCTCCTCCTTTGTGTTTCTCCCGGTAGACTTCCCTGGCACCAAAGTCGTCAATAACCAAAATAACTACTTCCTGCTCCGCCCCTGGGGGAACATTTATGGTGACCTCCTGGGTCTTCCAGAGGTTCTCATGCAGCCATTCCACTTCTTCCTGGGGTTCTTCTACTATGTGTTCCGGTTCTACCGGTTTTGCCTCTCCTTGAGAATAGACAAAGTCAACTCTACTACCCGCTTCAACTTCCGTACCAGGCCGAGGATTTTGCTCCACAACCTTACCCTCTGCGTAAATAGTGCTGAATTCGGGCCAGGAGTTCCCAAGGACTAAGCCTAGCTCAAGCAGCTGCCCTTTTACCGTTTCAAAGTCCAGCCCCCTAAAATCGGGCAGTGTAACGTGGGTTGTCTCCAGTTCTACCCGGTTGATAACCAAATTGACGGCAGTCCCTTTTGCCACAATCTCTCCTGGTTCTGGCCACTGCTCCAAAACGGTGTTAGGTAGGGCATCGGGATCAAAAACCTCAATCTCCTCGCCTAAGACAAAGCCCGATTGGGTTAGGGTCAGCTTTGCTTCTCGGATGGTGGCACCGAGGACACTCAACATCTCCACTTCCTCCGGCCCTTTACTCACAATTACAGAAATTTCCCGCTTCTGCTTTACCATCCGACCCGGCAAGGGATCTTGATCAATTATGAACCCTTCGGGATGATCCTTATCAAAAACACGCTGCTCCACCTTGAAAACCAGATCCAAACCGCGCAGCAGCCGTTCCGCTTCCGCCTCAAACAAGCCGATCACATTGGGAACCTGTACATCTTCGGGAAAGAGGAAAACGGGAATGAAACGGACAAGGCCGTAACCTATCCCTCCCAGCATGAGCAGGATGGTCAGTATAACCAGGAATTTAGTGCCCTTTTTTCCTTTCTTCCCTTGCTTTTCCTTCTTTTTCTCGCGTGCCACTGCCCCATCACCTTCTTCCTCCGATTCCACTGCGGTCAAAGGAAGCGTGTCCCCTTCCTCAAGCCACTTTTCCTTCTCCGCTTCAAGACGTCTTTCAATCCTTTGAAAGACGGCAACTACATCCCCTGCGCTGGCCGGCCTCTTCTCGATGTCCTTAGCCAACAGCTGCAGGACCAATCTCTCCAAGTCCCGATTGAGCTTGCGCTTCAAGGGTGGGGGAGGATCCTGAATCTGCTTAAGCGCAATGGCAACGGCCGATTCACCCGTAAAGGGCACCCGCCCAGTAATCATTTCGTATAACACAATTCCGAGGGAGTAAAGATCGCTGGAAGCCTGCACGTTAACACCCCGGGCCTGTTCCGGTGAAAAGTAATGGACCGAGCCTAAAACGGTACCCGTCTGGGTTAAATCGCTGCTGGATATGGCCTGGGCGATACCGAAATCGGTTACCTTAACTACACCTCCAGCGGTGATCAGAATGTTGTGGGGCTTGATGTCTCGGTGGATAATACCGTGTTCATGGGCGTGGGCTAAGCCCATGGCAATTTGCTTACCTACGTTTACGATAAATTCCTGGGAGAATTCTTGCCTCTCCCCGATCAGTTGCCGCAGATTTTTACCCTGGACATACTCCATTACGATAAAATGGACCCCGTCCGTTTCACCTACGTCGTAAATGTTGACAATATTAGGATGGGAAAGACTGGCTGCTGAACGGGCCTCCCGCCTGAACCGCTCCACAAACTGACTGTCATCGGCAAACTGCTCCCGCAGGATCTTCACTGCCACCATGCGGTTTAGGAGCAGGTCATGGGCGCGGTAAACGCGGGCCATACCCCCGCTGCCCACTTCTTCTCTAATTTCATATCTGCTGACCAATACTTCCCCAACCATGGTCTCACCTTATACCTTTCTCGCGGTTCCAAATCTTAAGTGCTTCCTCAATAATCGCCGCTCCAATGGGAGCAGCAGCCGCGCTGCCGGTCCCTCCGTGTTCCACCAAAACCGCAACAGCGATCTGCGGCATAGGGCTTGGCGCAAAACCTATAAACCAGGCATGATCTCCCTTCGCCCCCGCTTGGGCGGTACCCGTTTTCGCAGCCAGCTGTACCTCGTCAGAACAGACACCCTGGGCGGTACCAGATCTGGCCGTGAGTACCATCGCATCGCGCACCTGAGCAGCGACCGACTCGGACAGGACCTGGCCCAATTCCACAGGCCTTGTGATCTGCCGCAGGCGAAAGCCGCCCCGCAGCTCTTGGACTAGATAGGGCTGCATTAATACCCCGCGGTTAGCCAATGCTGCCGCCACCATACCCATCTGCAGCGGTGTCACCAGCAGTTCACCTTGGCCGATACCCAGTAACGCCTTGTTGTGATCCGAATACGCCCGCTGCGGCACAAACCCGCTTTGGCCACCCAGTTCCCAAAGGGGTTCACTACCTAGGGCAAAGCGGCGCAGCACGGAGAGCAGATCATCACCTAACTCAACTGCCAACTCGGCAAAGACAGTATTGGAGGACAGGGCAAGGGCCTCTTCCGTTGTAATAACCCCTAAACTGCGTCCGCCAAAATTCTGTACAGTGCGCCCATCTACTCTAAAAACGCCTTGATCGTTCCAAATTTGATCTGGCGAAGTGAGTTCCCTTTCTAAGGCGGTTCCGTAAACTATGGGCTTGATTACAGAACCGGGCGGGTATTGACCTTGGGTAACCCTATTCAAAAAAGGACTTCGCCCATCCTCGCTGTATTCTGACCAGCGTTCGGCTAACACGTTGCCGTCGATCCAGGGAGAGGACACCAGTGCCAACACTTCACCCGTAGCTGGAGAAAGTGCCACTGCCGCCCCGATCCGGCCCTCCATCAGGCTTTCCACCTTAAGCTGCAGTTCAAGGTCAATGGTGGTTTGAACCGTCCTACCTACCAAAAGTTCTTCGTGGTAGATCCTCTCCAGTGCTGTCATGCCGTAGCGGGGATGGAAGTACCCCACCACGTGGGTCAGCGAAGCTGCTGCATAGCTGCGCCGAAAGTTCTCTTCTTCTCCAAGGGTAACCGCCAACGGCTCTCCCCGCCGGTCAACTATAGTCCCCCTTGGTTCACTAAATACCCGGTAATAACGGGGATTAGCCGAATGGGTGCCTAAATCAGCAGCTAAATGCCAGTACAGTAACCCACCCAATATAATAACATAACAGGCTGCAGTGCCCAAGAACCAGCGGCGCATCTGGCCGTTCACAGCTGTTCCCTCCCCAACCGGGTGAGCATACCGAACATCCAAAGCTGAGCAGTTAGCGAGCTGGAACCGTAACTGACAAAGGGCAGAGTCATACCGGTAAAGGGTATGAGTCGCAGAATACCACCCACAACCAGGAGAACCTGAACGTGTAGTAACAGCGTAAAACCAAGGCCGATTAGGCGCAAGCGCCCATCCCCAACCTCCAAAAGAAGCCTAAAGGCCCAAAAGGCAAGGCCAACATATACTAGCAAGAGTGCAAACGTACCTAAAAGGCCAAATTCCTCACCGATAACAGCTAAGATGTAATCGGTATGGGCGGCGGGAATAACATCCGCCATGCCTTCGCCCATTCCCCTCCCCACCAAACCGCCTGCATTGAGGGCGAAGATACCCTGTAACACTTGGTAACCCTTGCTGTCCAGAAAGTCCCACGGCGTTAGCCATGCTAAAAGCCTAGTGCGCAGGTGAGGAAACTTCCAGACAGCGGCAGCGGCGGCCGCTGTCCCCAAACCCAGAAAGAGTACAAGTTTGAGCCAGCTGAAACTAATGGTGAAATAGAGTGCCGAAAACACTAGAAAAACCAAAAGGGCCGGGCCCAAATCGGTCTGCAGAGCAAGCAAGAGCAAAAACAGGCCTAAGACTGCTGCCGACTTTACATTGAGCCGGTTCTGGGCCAGCTCACCGCCGAGGTAGATTATGAGCAGAATACGGGCGAATTCAACTGGCTGAAAGGTGAATGTGTCGAAAACGGTGAGCCAAGCTCTTGCCCCGCTTATCCTTGTGCCGAATACCAGAGCCAAAACTAGCAGGGTCAAAGCAGCCACTGCAGCTAGCTGGCCAAAGCGGGGATGTAACCAGGGAAGCAGTAGACCAAGAAGATACGCTCCTGCTCCCACCACAAAACCCCAAAACTGCCTTGCGGCCCACCCAGAATCAAGCCGGAATAAAAAAACCCAACCCAACAATACCAGAACGGAAACAAGCTGCAGTCCACCCGGCGGACAGCCGCGCCTTTCTGTGACGATAAATAAAGCCACGCAGATGGCACAAATCGCCAGGGGCTGCCACCAGAGGGCAGTACCCTTGTTGTAAAAGAGCCACAGAGCCATTCCACCCAGCCACGCCACAAAGTAAAGCCAAGCACGGTACAGCGGTCGCACAAGCCCGCCCCCTTAGAGTATAGCCAACAGCACTGTTACGTTGTCTGGTCCCCCTGCTTCGTTCGCCAAATTTACAAGCACCTGGGCAGGGTTTTCCAACTCCTCTGCCCGGGCCAAAATCTCTGCAAGCTTACTATCATCTACCACATCGGTCAACCCATCTGTACAGAGCAGCACTATACTCCCCTTAGGCAGTTGCCTGGAAATCAGTTCAACTTCTATCTGAGAAGAACCTAAGGCCTGGGTGAGTACGTGGCGGCGATCATGATTGCGAGCTTCGCTGGCAGTGAGTTTACCGGCCCGCACTAGTTCTCCCACAACCGAATGATCGCTGGTGAGCTGTTCCAAGACACCGTCGCTGTAAATATAGGCTCTGCTGTCACCCACGTGGCCGATGGTAAGATCCACACTACCATCGCTGGTAGGTTTGAGAAGAGCGAGGGTGATGGTAGTCCCCATGCCATTGTAACTGGGGTTTGCCCGAGCCGCTGCTAAGATGCGCTCCTGGGCATGTTCGATGGCGGCGCAGATCTCCTGCTCGGGGTTTTCACCCTGCAGGTTAGCTTCTGACACGATCTGGACAGCAAGGCTGGCCGCCACTTCTCCAGCGGCGTGGCCCCCCATGCCATCACAGACAACAAGGTAGTTGGCACCAACGCCGTAGGCATCCTCGTTGTTGGTTCGAACCCTACCCACATCGGTTGCTATTCTCACATCCATGCCTGCCACCTAACTCAACTCCTCAAACATCTCTTGAATCAGCCTAACCACAATCCAGACGAGCACAAGCATGACAACTGCGCGTCCGATCCAGGTAATCACAGCCACCTTCATCGCTCCTGAAAGACCAAGACAGCTCGCCCGATTTCAATTCGGTCGCCCGTCTGTAACCGGGTGTTCACAACCCTTTGGCCGTTGACAAAAACACCATTGGTGCTGCCTTGATCAACAATTTCCCAAAACAGGCCAGCCCGCACAAACCGGGCATGCACGCGGCTCACTTCTGGACCTACGAGCCTCACGTCACAGTGGACACCTCTGCCCACTGTCAGCCCCTCTTCCAGCCTAACACGGCCGACAGCAGGGACTCCGCTCACAAGCTCAAGATAGGCCTCTCTGCTGCTGGGCAGAACATAGGGTTTTGTTGCTTCCAGATTCGATTGCTCCCTATCCTTTTCTTCTGCCTGCACGCTCCCTTTTCCTTTTCTGCGTCCCAATAATCCGAGCAAATTCTTCAAATGTTGTGCCATTACTTGATCCTTCTCCTGCAGTGTTATTTCCCCCGCAGTTGTCCGCAGGCTGCATCAATATCTGTTCCCCGCTCCTTCCGAATGGAAACGGGGATACCGGCTGAGTTCAGTATTCCCGCAAACGCTTCACACCGCTCCATTGTGGGCCGTTGGGCATCCACAACTGGATTTACCGGAATTAAATTGACGTGGCAAAGCATCCCACGCAGCAAATCTGCTAGACGCCTAGCATCTTCAGCCCCGTCATTAAAATCCTTAATCAGGGCATACTCAAAGGAGACGCGGCGACCGGTCACTTCCGTGTAACTACGGGCCGCCTCTAACAATTCAGCAATTGGATAACGTCTGTTGATGGGCATAGTCTTGGAACGCTGCCCATCAGTGGCTGCATGGAGGGAGATGGCCAAATTCACCTGCAGATCCTCCTGGGCCAAACGTCCAATTTCTGGCACAAGTCCGCAAGTGGAAATGGTAAATCTCCTTGCCCCTAGGTTCAGCCCCTGGGGATGGTTGAGGAGACGTACGCTCTTGAGCACTGCCTCGTAGTTGGCTAACGGTTCTCCCATGCCCATGTACACAACGTTGGTTAGTCCCGTACCTACCTGCCGCAAGCGGTTTTCCACCCAGAGAGCCTGGGCCGTGATCTCACCAGCAGTTAGATTGCGGGTGAAGCCGCCTTGGCCGGTAGCGCAGAAGGAACAGCGCATGGCGCAGCCTACCTGGGTTGAGATGCAGATAGTGTCCCGCTTGTCCTCGGGAATGTGGACTGTTTCGATCTTGGCACCGTCAGCCAGTTCGAACAGGTATTTCTCCGTACCGTCCTTGGACCGCTGCTCCACCGCCAGCTCAAGTGGCAGTACTGTACGGTACTCTGTTTCAAGGAATGCCAAAAGATCCTTAGGTAGATTACTCATGGCCTCAAAGTCAAAGCACGTCTTGTTGTGTATCCAACCAAACAGCTGCGATGCACGATAGGCCGCAAATCCCTGTTGCTGCAGCAGCTGAGCCAGTTCCTCGGGGAAAGGCCCAGTTAAATCTAGTTTGCCCTTTTTTTCCATTTTCAGACCTCCAGCAAAGGGTGGTTTTATGAGCAAAAGAGCAAAGGTGCACTTTTTAACTCTATATGTAGAATATCTTCTAGATCAGGGTATCCGCTCAGAAGAATACTATTTGGGCGATGCCTCTCGTTTTCTCCGTTACCTCTTGGCAAACACCACGCCGGAACAAGTGAAAGAGTATATTCTTTCCACCACAAGCTCAGATGTGTACCGCGACCGACTGGCTAAGACGCTGCGCAAGTTTTTCCTCTTCGCGGAGGAAAAGCTGTCCATCTCCCCGCCGGAAATACCCCAAGAGATAAAAAAAACCAGATAAACACCTGGTTCGAGTAGATAAATAGATGGTCGGGGCGACACGATTTGAACGTGCGACCTTCGCGTCCCGAACGCGACGCTCTACCAAACTGAGCCACGCCCCGCAAATCTAGTATAACCCCTGCAGGGCGGTTCTGTCAACGCAAAAAACGTACTGGGCATCTACATATGCAGATACCCAGCCTACTTTAGTACGACTGCACCTCTTCGCTCAACTTAGCAATAATGAGGGAATTAGTCGGCACCTTATCGCTCTGCGTTGAACCGCACAGCCTCCGGATGAACTCAGTATTTCCATTTTCCCAGGCGAAATGGACCGCATTGCGAATGGCCGCTTCCACACCACTGGACGTGGTACCGTACCTTTCAGCCAAAGCGGGGTACATCTCCTTAGTCAGTCCGCCACCGAAATAGCCGTCTTCCGCGCACATCAAAGCGGCCTCACGCAGGTAGGAAAAGCCCTTAAAGTGTGACGGCACCCCCATTTCATGCAGAAGCTGTGTTACCTTCCTCCTGCAGCTCACACTGGGGTCAACGGCGGCAGCCTGTTCTGCAACTGGATGATGCTTTTGCTCCCCACTGAACTGCCTGATCCGCTCCACCAGCACCTGGAGGCGAAACGGCTTCACCATGAAATATTCAGGGTTCAGCGCCTGCAACCGCAAGATCAGCCTATCCGTACCAAAAGCGGTAATAACTATAATCCTAGGTCGTTTGACTAGTTTTAGTGTGTCCAGCCTTTCCAGGACGCCGATTCCGTCTAAATAGGGCATGGTTACATCCAAGAGAACTACATCGGGTTGGAGAGTTTTGATCTGTTCCAGTGCCTGTTCCCCATCATGGGCCTTGCCGACTACTTCCAGGTCGCTCTGCCTATTGAGGTAATCTTCCAGAACGTGACACAACTCAACATTGTTGTCCACAATCAAAACCCTCATTGTTCTTCCTTCCCGGTAATCAATTTAAACTAGTGGTTTATTCGACTAATCTTTGGGAATTCCTTCGCGGCTTAGAATTTTGTCTAGGTTTTTCGTTTTCTGAATAAAGCTACAAAAAAGCCATCTAAGCTGTGCCGGTGGGGCAAGAAGGTCCGCTGCCAGGGAATCTCTCCGCTTTTCGGCAGCCAATCGGGTAGTCCCTCTCCGATGAAATCTTCGTTTTCTTTAAGGAACCAGCGGGACATTTCTTCGTTTTCCCACGCAGTCAGGGTACAGGTGCAGTAAAGGAGGTGTCCGCCTGGCCGAACGTAGTTGACAGCATTCCTTAAGATCGACCTTTGAACCTTAACTAGTTCTTCAATCTCTTCCCGGCTCTTCCGCCAGCGGATATCAGGTCTATGGCCCATGGTACCTAGGCCGGAACAGGGCGCATCTACTAGCACCGCGTCTGCCGGCGCAAGTGGAAGGGATTTGGCTGCATCGGCTACCTTGGTTGAGATGATTGAAATCCCCAGTCTCTCGGCGTTTTCCTTGACCAATGCCAGCCGAGATCCACTGATGTCAAAGGCTTCGATCCTGCCCTCATCGTTCATCAACTGGGCCAGATGGGTAGTTTTGCCCCCGGGGGCACTGCACAGATCGTAAACAGTCATACCAGGGTTAACCCCCAAGGCATGGGCAGCCAAAGCACTGCTTTCGTCCTGCACGTAGAACATACCCTCAGCCAGCAGAGGTGAACGGAGTACTTGGTGGGCCGGGGACACTCGCAGAACGTCCGGGGCATAGCGACCGGGCTCCGTTGCAACACCCTCCTGGGAGAAATGACGACTGAGATCCTCGGCAGAAATACGGAGAGTGTTGACGCGAACATGCAGTTCGGGCGTTTTATTCATTGCCTGGCAGAGCTGCTCCGTTTCTTCTGCACCAAACATGTCAAGCCAGTGCTCTATAATCCAGTTGGGAAAGGAGTGTCTTACCCCCAAGTGCTCAACTATGTTATCCTCCTTGGCCGGGAACTCGAACCGCCCCTTACTGCGTACAACCTGCCTTAAAACCCCGTTGGTAAAGGAGGCTGTACCTTGATGACCAAAACGCCTGGCTAATTTTACAGCCTCATTCACTACGGCATAGTTGGGCACCCGATCTAGGTACATAATCTGATAAACCGCAAGACGCAGATTGTGCAGTATCCGTTCAGGCAGTTTATTTATGGGCCTGCGGCTGAAGGAAGAAAGGACATAATCAATGCTGCGCCGCATGCGGACAGTACCATAGACCAGCTCGGTGTACAGGGCCCGATCAACTGGGGAAAGGGGATTTTGCTGTATATGCAAATCGAGGACCTCCCGCAGGAAGTCCCCTGTTTGTTCCAATCCGGTTAAGGTGTGTACTGCTAGTTCTCTGGGATTGGCTGTCCTTTTCATCAGTCTCTTCTACTTCCCCTCAAGACAAGCAGCCTAATCAGCTGGGTAGCTGCAACCGCAGCTGCCGCCACATAGGTCAAGGCTGCCGCACTCAGCACCGATTTCACCTTAGGTGCTTCTGCCCGATTCAGATAACCGGCGTCGGTTAAATAGGCCATGGCTCTACGCGAGGCGTTAAACTCCACAGGGAGGGTAATCAGTTGGAAAGCCAGGGCAGCAATAAAGAACCAGATTCCCACCAACATTAGGGTATCCCAGGCAAAGAGAAAACCCACCAAGAACAGGGGAAAGGCCATCTGGGAACCGATGCTGGCTACCGGAAAGAGGTTGGTTCTGAGGCCCAAGGGCATATAATTGCGAGCATGCTGTACTGCATGGCCCACCTCGTGGGCAGCAACACCCACCGCTGCCAAGCTCGTTCCGTTGTACACCTGTGGCGATAAACGCACAGCCTTATGCCCGGGGTCATAGTGATCGCCCAAGTATCCACCTGTCGTTTCCACCGCCACATTATGGAGGCCGTGGTCATCGAGCATACGGCGGGCTACCTGTGCACCAGTTAGCCCAACATAGGCACGTTCACGCAGATACCGGTTAAACGTAGATTTCACCTTAAACTGGGCATAAAAGGCCAAAAGAAGAGCAGGAAACACGATAATATAGGTGGCATCATAGAAAAACATGGTTGTCATCCTCCTTTTCGTCAATTCTAATCGATCAGATCGCCCACCGCCAAACGGAGACCATTGGCAAAGTCACGGCCGCTCACCCGCTTGGAGTTAGGCCTCTGAAGTTCCTTTAGTAACAACGAACCCTGCCCGCAGCCTACTAATAGTCCTTCGTCAGCGAGAGCTAATATCCGTCCGGGGCTACCCCCTTCTGGGCGCGGTTCACTCCGCCAAACTTTGCAGCTCTCAGCCTTAACAACAGTATGGGCACCGGGCCAGGGATTCATCCCCCTCACCAGGCGATCGAGCTCAACTGCGGGACGAGCAAAGTCTAAGTAACCATCTTCCTTCGTCAGTTTCGGTGCATAGGTGGCTGCGCTGTGATCTTGAGGGATCCTAGGAGCTGTACCTGCATCGATTTGGCGTACCGTCTCCTTCAAGAGTCCAGCACCAAGCACCATCAGCCGATCGTGAAGCATACCAGCCGTATCCTCGGGCCGAATGGGCTCCTCCGCTTGCAGAATGATATCCCCCGCGTCCAGCTCCACATCCATGTACATGGTTGTAACACCGCTCACCGTTTCTCCGGCCGTAATGGCCGCATTTATGGGTGCTGCACCCCTGAACTTCGGTAAAAGGGACGCGTGCAGATTCACACAGCCAAGGCGGGGTACGTTAAGCACCCGGGCGGGCAGGATCTGGCCAAAGGCAACCACTACGAATAAATCTGCCTCCAAGGTTTTAAGCTGGTCAATGACCTTCCCATCCCCAATCCGCTTCGGCTGCAGGAGTGGAAGATCATATTCCAGCGCCTTTGCTTTCACAGGGGAATAGGAATACTTCTGTCCCCTGCCCCGCCGTTGATCGGGTTGCGTTACCACTGCCGCTATATCATATTCGTCGGCCAATACCTCTAAACTAGGTACGGCAAAATCGGGCGTACCCATAAAAACTATCCGCATTTACTCACCAGCCTCTTGCACAACTTCCCCTTCCACTTCACCGAGCATGCGATCGAGGATGAGTACGCCATCCAAATGATCGATTTCGTGCTGCAGGGCCCGGGCCAGCATACCTTCTGCCTCAATCCGTACGGGCTTACCCTTTTCATTTCGGGCCTCAACAGTAATGGTCTGGGCACGCTTCACGTAAACCCAACGTTCCGGGATGCTCAGACACGCCTCAACATCGATTTCGCTGCCATCCGCCTCGGTAATTTCCGGATTAACCAGAGCCATGGGGCCTTCCCCCACGTCTAGCACGATAATACGCTCGGACACCCCCACTTGGGGTGCTGCCAGGCCAACGCCGTTAGCTTCATACATCGTTTCTATCATATCGTTGATCAGTTTCACAGTTCGCTTAGTAATCTTCGTTACTTCCTCCGCCCGCTTTTCCAACACGGGGTCGCCAACCGTGACGATATCTAATACTGCCATAACCGTCACCTCTATTCTTGTCTCATTCCATTATAGCACATTCACATCAGAAACAGCGGATCAATGTCTACAATTACTCTCACTTCAGGGTCCACGGCCGGCAGTTCGTGCAAGAGTTCGCTTAAGGACTCCTCGCTTTTTAGGACAAGCTGCCAGCGGTACCTCCCCTTCAGCCTGTCAATTGGCGCAGGGGCGGGACCTAAGATGTTATCCCGGCTGACACCTCGGCTGAGCAGAAAACGCTCAATGGTCAGTGCCGCTTCCTTCGTCTCCTCAGCCGGCCCACTGCATAGTATTCTAATCAGCTGGGAAAAGGGAGGGTAATTGAGTTTGCGGCGAAAACTGATCTCCTGCCGATAAAATCCGGTGTAATCATGCCGCTGGGCACACTGGACAGCGAAATGGTTGGGCTCATACACCTGAACAATTACCCTACCGGGGAGATCACCGCGCCCGCTCCGCCCAGCCACTTGGGTCAAGAGCTGAAAAGTGCGCTCTGAGGCCCGAATGTCGGGGAAATTGAGGGCTAAATCAGCACTTAATACACCCACTAAAGTGACATTTGGGAAGTCCAATCCCTTGGCCACCATCTGGGTACCAATCAGGATCTGAGCCCTCCCACTGGCAAACTCTTTTAGGATGCGCTGATGGGCTCCCTTCCGCCTCGTTGTGTCGCTGTCGAGGCGGACAGTGCGCAGTTCGGGAAACTCCTCGTTTAGAACTGACTGCACCTGTTCAGAACCAACCCCAAACTGCCGCAGGTAGCGGGAGGCACAGCGGGGGCAGTTGGGGGGTAACACCTCCCGGTGCAGGCAGTAATGGCAGTGGAGGCGGTTATCACTCCGATGCCAGGTAAGGGAAACGCTGCAGTTTGGGCATTCCATCACATGGCCGCACTCGCGGCAGAGGACAAACGTGGAATAACCCCGCCGGTTGATGAGGATTATGGCTTGGTTTTCTGTTCCAGCCAGGCCTGCTATAGCTTCCCGCAGCGCTCCACTCAGCATGGTACGGTTGCCTTCCTCGAACTCCCGCCGCATATCCACCAATTCCACCGCCGGCAAGGGCCGCTCTTCCACTCGCTTAGTCAACTGAACTAAGTTGTATTCTCCCTTGAGGGCCCGGTGATAACTCTCTAAAGACGGGGTGGCACTGCCCAAAATGAGTTGGGCCCCAGTAAGCTCACAGCGCTTTTCGGCCACATCCCGCGTCACATAGCGGATGGAACCCTGTTCCTGTTTGTACGTACCCTCATGCTCTTCATCCACCACAATTAAACCTAAATTGGGCGTTGGTGCAAATACGGCTGAGCGGGCACCAATTACTACCGAAACATCGCCGTTGTAGATTTTCCACCACTGGTCAAAACGTTCACCCAAAGAAAGGGCGCTGTGCAGAACAGATATCCTATCACCAAATCTAGCACCAAAACGACTCAGCATTTGGGGTGTGAGGGCAATTTCAGGCACTAAGACTATCGCCTGTCTGCCCTCTTTGATAACCTCTGCAATAGCCTGGAGGTAGATCTCCGTCTTGCCACTCCCGGTAACACCGTGGAGCAAAACAGGACGCCTACTCCCCTTGCGCTCTTTGTTGATCTCCCGCAGGGCAGCAGTCTGCTCCTCAGTCAAAACTAACGTGGGATCGCTGACCGGCTCCCACGCCACTTTGCGCTCCAATACCTTATCTTCAATCTGGACCGCGCCCAACTTCGCCAATGACTCCAAGCTGGAATAGCTTGCCCGGGCCTTTTTCACTAACTCGGAGGCGAGAATCCGCCCCTTGTCCAGCAGTATTTCCAGCATCCGCCTTTGGGCTGTGGCATTGGCCCTAAGTTCAACGTCGGGGTTTACTAAAGTGACCATTTGCTGTTGTTTAAAACCGACCCGCTCTTTTCCGTAGCGGTTACCTGGGGGCAGCATAAACTGGAGAGCTTCAGAGAGAAGCCCAACATAGTGATTGCGCAGCCAACGGGCAAGCTCCATCTGGGCAGGTAAAATGATGGGCTCTTCGTCCAAGAGGCGGATAATGCTCTTCAGGCGGTCCGCACTGATTTCCAGTTCACCGCTGAACTCCACTACGTAACCCTCTACCCGTCGGTGTCCGAAGGGGACCAACACTCGATGGCCAAGTTCGAGCTTCCCCGCTAACTTGTCGGGAATGGAATATTGGAAAATGCGGTCGACGGCTTCTGCCCGAACATCAACGATCACACCGGCGTATAACACTTCCCTCTGCACAATCTCACCCCCCTACGACAAAACGACCTGTGGCACCACCACAGGTCACATCTATAACTACCCGTTCTTCCTTTGCTGCCAGCGGATCTTGCCAGCTTCCAACTCTTCCAAGGCAATCGGCACCGCTTTGGTCGCCGACGGCTCAATTACGGGCTCATAACCATCGATCAGCTGCCGGGCCCTGAGTGATACCGCCACGACTGCGCTGTACCGATTTGTTTTCTGTATCTGTTTCAATCATTTAGGCCCCCTTTCCATGCCTTTTCTAACTCCTCTAAGTTCAGACGGTCTACCCTAGACCATTCACTTAAGATGATCATGCGCAGCTGTTCCGCTGCGTTGCTGAGATCATCGTTGATTACAAAATAATCGTAATCGGTAATGTGCTTAATCTCTTCCTGGGACTTCGCCAAGCGCCGCTTAATCACTTCTTCCGAATCGCTGCCCCTGTGTCTTAAGCGACGGCTCAATTCTTCCCTAGTGGGCGGGAGCAGGAAAACAAAAATGGCTTCTGGCATTTTCTCCCGAATCTGTGCTGCACCTTGAATATCAATATCCATTATTACTGCATTGCCCTGCTCTATTTGCTCCAGCACAAATTCTTTCGGCGTTCCGTAGCGATAGCCCACAAAGGTGGCCCACTCTAACAGATCACCGTTTTCGATCATGCGGTCAAATTCCTCATCAGTGCGAAAAAAATAATTAACCGCCTCAACTTCTCCAGCCCTAGGCGGCCGCGTAGTAACGCTGACTGAGTATTTAAGGTTGGGGATAGTGGGAAAAACGGCATTCATGACGGAATTTTTCCCGGCACCGCTCGGTCCGGATAACACAATAAGAAAACCCCGTTTTTTCAATCCACTATCCCATACCCCTGTGAAAGAACCTTTCAATTTGGCAGACGCCCCCTATTTTTCGTTAACTTCGAGATTGTCCTTGGTGGATAATCGATGGGCAACTGTTTCGGGTTGCACTGCCGATAAGATAATGTGGTCGCTGTCGGAAATGATAACCGCTCTGGTTCTCCGACCATATGTGGCATCAATCAGCATACCTCGTTCCCTTGCTTCCTGAACGAGTCTTTTAATAGGTGCTGATTCAGGACTAACAATGGCTACTATGCGGTTAGCAGCAACGATGTTCCCGAAACCTATGTTAACTAACCTGATGCTCATCTAAACCAGCCCCTCCGTATGTTACCCGAGTCTTTCCAGCAGTTCACTTCTCTGGCGCTTACCCAGACCCCTGACTCGGCGATTCTCGTTGATGCCGATCTCCTTCATCAGCTTCTCCGAAGTTACCTTACCCACTTGAGGTAGGGACTCAAGCAGATACGCAACGCGCATGCGGGCAATAACCTCAT
>JGI24500J29687_10048372_pt1 | contig 31868 bp, 26 predicted proteins | sample BioPla2RNA1_FD_29687 | JGI IMG/M metagenome (IMG submission 29687) | reverse complement strand
CTAACATATTCCGCAATAGCCAAACTGGCTGTCAAGCCCGGGGACTCGATGCCGATCAGGTTGACAAAGTTTGGCAGACCATGTTGCGATTCTTCGTGGATATAAAAGTCCCGGAAGCCCTCTCCGGGCGCCTGCAGCTTTGGCCTGATCCCGGTGTCATCCGGCGTCAGTTCCTCTCTGCTTATTTCCATGTAGCGGTTTATGGACGTGTAGAATTCTTCGAAGAAGCTTTCATCGAATCTATAGTCAATCTCATCAACATAGAAGGCGTTCGGACCGAAGCGGACTTCCCCGTTCAGGTTGAGGGTGAGGTGGATGCCCAAAAAAACTCCCAGCGGATCGGCCACAGGATACAGCAAATGCTGAATGCCGCTGATTTTGGAGCTTTTATAGTACTCACCCTTGCACCAATGTTGCTTGATCTTGAGCGCCCGTGTGTCCAGACCAGCCATGGCAGCGATCTGATCCGCCCAAAGCCCCGCAGAGTTTATCGCGACTTCACATTCAATCGCTTCGCCATTGGCAAATTCCACGATATAGGAGGAGTTTTCCCTTCTGATGGATACCACTTCCATGCCATAGACAATGAATGCGCCCCGCTTCTCGGTTTCCGTGGCCAAACTGTGCATGAAACCGTGCGTGTCGAAGATGCCGGTGGAAGGTATCAGCAAGCCCGACTTGCACTTTGCCCGAGGCTCCAGTTCCAGAACCTCAGCTTGGGATAAAAAGCGAAAATCCGGACAGCCATTGACCTTGCCCAAATCATGATATTTACGCAAGGTCGCTTCTTCCGCCGTGCTTTGGGCGACAATTATCTTCCCTGTCCGGCTGTGCTGGATGCCGTTGTCTTTCAGATACCGGTACAGCACTTCGTTTCCTCTCACACAGAGCCGGGCTTTCAAAGATCCGGGCTCGTAGTAATGCCCGGCATGGATCACCTCGCTGTTGCGGCTGCTGGTGTGCTTGCCGAAGCTGTTCTCTTTTTCCACCACCACCAGATCGGGGTCATGTTTTGCCAATTCGCGCCCAATCGCCAAGCCGACGGCGCCGGCGCCGATGACCAGGGTTTTTACCTTTTCCAATCTATACTTTCCTTAAACGCAAATGGAATTGATAAGCTAAGTGCTTGAGAGGTCCGAACATTATTATAGTCGTGGTACCTCTAAGGTCATCAACTGATTATTCGTAAGTCGATCCGCTACTGTTTTCGAATCTGTCTTTATAAACCTGCTGCGCTTTCTCATAATCGTCGATACGCCCGATATCCAGCCATGTTTCCTTGATCAGGTAATGAGAAATGGGCATCCCCCGGCTGATCATCGTCTTTATCAAGGTATCCATGCCATAGTATTCATTTTTGGGGATTATCGCCAGAAGTTCTGGTTTATAAACACAGATACCGGCAAAGATGATGGTTTTTATATCCTGCTTTTCTTCAATGCCCGCCACGTAGTCTCCATCAAAGACAATCCTGCCAAACTGGGATTTGGTGACTATCTCCTTGGTGCCGATGGTCAGCAGGCTGTCGTGTCCCAAGGCAAATTGATACATGGCTGAGATGTCCAATCCGGTGAGTATGTCCCCATTGATCAGGACAAAGGGGGCGTCGAGCCTGTCCTCGATCAGTTTTAATGGGCCTGCCGTGCCGAGGGGATGATCTTCCCTGACAAATGACAGCTTAACGCCATAACGCGACCCATCGCCAAAGAAATTTCTGATATACTCGGATTTGTAATAGGTACTCAGGAAAATTTCGGTGAACCCGTGGGATTTAAGATATTCGATCTGAATCTCCAGCAACGCCTTGTTGCCAATGGGCAGCAACGGTTTGGGAATCACATCAGTGAATGGCTTCATCCGGGTGCCCAAGCCTCCGGCAAGAATTACAGCTTTCATTTTGCCTCACTTAATATTTTCTGGAATGCTGGGATCATTCTGTCCCTGACCACTCTTTTTACGGAGCGTTCTTCCCCACTTTGTGCTATAGTCTGGGAATTGAAATTGCCGAGGTTGGCCAGAAGAGTATGTAAACCCTGCTCAAAACCCTCGGGGCTGTCTTCAATCAAGACTCCGTTGCTTGGGGTTACCACTCCGAGCATGCTGTTGTTTTTCACCGCTATCACCGGCAAGCCGGAGAGCAGGTATTCATATAGCTTGGTGGAAATATTGTTGGTGTAATAGGGAGTCACCCGATTGTACGCCACTCCGATATTTGAGTCTCGAAACACACTGACCAGTTCGGCATCCTCCAGCCTGCCCAGGTGCTGAACCGGCACATCAGGCCCCGCGGCGGCAATGCTGGCCTTGACCAGATCCACTGCTTCGGGGGTCCCACCGCCAATGATCTTGTAACTCATCCTGATCCTGCCTTGGTTGGCTTGGAAAAAGCGGGCAAACCCCTCCACTGATTCATGCACGTAGCGGTTGGTGAGCCCCCCCAGGTAAACCAGATCCAGGGATTCAAACACCCTGTCCTGATACTCGATCGCCTCAATCCCTACCCCAGTCGCATGGGCTTTGGCAGGGGGGACTTTGAAAAACTTCATCACCCTTTCAGTTCCCATGAACACGTGCCGGAAAAAGCGTACATTGAACGCCACCTGAAGGTCGTGGAGCTTGTTCTTTATCCGAGAAGGCCTTACCCCGGGAGCAAACATCTGCATCACATACCTGTGTTTTGGACCCAAGAGTAGCTTGATGGCAAAGGCCCAAGTCTGGTCCCAAATATAGACCAGGTCATAAGCCTCGTCGCGCATGTGGCGCCGGACGCCATAGATGGTGCGGAAAATCCTCGTGAAGGTCTGTAGTTTCTTAAGCAGCTTGAACCGGGATTTTGGCACCCCCGTTTCAAGATACACCGTCTTGAACAGATTGCTGGTCTTTTTTTCCAATCCCTCATAGGGAGAAATCACGGTGATATCGAAATGATCTGCCAGATACTTGCATTGGTTGTACAGGTATCTATGGGGAAGTTGGTTCAATCCTACAATCAGAATCTTGCTCTTTGTCATAATCTTTACTCTTTACTCTTTCCTCGTTTCTTTATCAAAGCCCCACTGTGGCTACAACTGGCAGCACCTTGTAGAGATAAATCCTGTATGGCGATTGGTCGTTCTCAAATGACTCCAAATACTCCAGACCCGTTTCGCTGCAGTTTGTGATTTCCAGCGCGGACAGCAGATATCGGCAGTTCATACCATACAAGAGGTCCGATCTGATTGACAGGCTGTCTATGCTTGTATCATAGTCTTTGGTAATATAAGGTATGTCCCAAGCATTGGGATAACCGATCTTTCGCGCGATATCGTCGCTGTAGATGGTGACCTTGTTACCCCAGCCATCGAAGTTGTCGGCAAGGACTTGATTCTTGGCCAGTTCCGCAGCCATAACCGCACGCATCCTTCGCTTATGCTCGATGGGATAACTGCCGGAATAACCTTCCAGAGAGTAAAAGCCGCTGTACAAGGCTACGGCTGGTTCCAAACCAACCGAGACCACCCTGTAACTGGATTGCGGCTTACCGATATAGTCCTTGATCTGGGAAAGTAACTCCACACTGTAGAACTCGGAGTAGGTGGTTATAACATCCTTGTGAAAAATGTGCTTTTTGACCAGTTGCTTATAATTGACATTCCAGGCAAAGAGGATCAACAACTGTAGCAGCCCCGCCAGCAATGCCATCCAGGTTAGCTTTTGTTTGGCCAGCCTGAGCAGGGCATAAAAAAACAACAAATACTGAAAAAACACCAAGAGCCAGAAAAATCTCTGCAACTGGACCATATTGAAGATGGGTATGTGCCGCTGGATGCCAATCCAGGCTTTGGTGCCTAGGAGCACGCTGAGCAGGGATAGACCCACAATGATCCCAAACAGCAGTTCCATAATCCGGTCGGCGGATTTCCGGATTCGAAAATAGAGAAGGATGGCAAGTGACAACAGCATGGGAAACAGGGGAAAACCGCTATTGTGGCCGTAACTGTTGAAGATCATGGTTGGCATCAATCTCAAGGCTTCACCCCAGGTGTTGTAAAAGTGCTGCATGTTGTAATCCTGACGATGTGACACATACAGCGGAGTGGAGCCAAACACGCTGAGGACCAGCTTGTAGGAGGAGACAAGGTAGAAAACGAATACCAGCGACAGATACAGCCAGTGGGACCAGTTGACCTTTCTGGACTTGATATCCATGACGATCGCAGTCACGCCAAGAAAGATCAGGGCAAACATGCCTGTGAGCACGAAGTTTGAAGAAAACGCGTAAAAGAAGGCGATCAACAGGGCGGTCCAGCGCCTCTCCCCGGCGATCAGGAAACCGTAAAACAGCAGGGGCAGACCAGCAACGCTGGTGCCGGCATTGGGCCAAAACCGGATGAGGGCAAAGGCCAGGGCTGCAAGATAGTAAAGGGTCTTGTGGGTATTGAACTCCTCTTTGGCCAACTGTTTGAGTAGCAGCAGCATCCCAAAAAACGCAGTCAGATGCACCAGCAGATATTTCAGCACAACGGCGGTATAGGGGGGGAAGACTATGTACAGCCATTGGATCAGCCCCAACGGAGGTCCCGGCCGGCGGGGCACGCCACCCAGCATATAGGGATTCTCTGTTGCTGAAAATCCATTCTCTTTGATATTCCGTGCTACCAGCACAGCGTTGACATGGTTGCTGTCCAGATTGTCATGCGAGCCGTGGTAGGAATCCTTACCCAAAAAGATGATCGGAGCGAAATAGACAAGAATCGCCAACAGGCAAAGGATCAGCAACAGCTCTTTCTTCAGGTTGACCGCCTTATCCGGATTCATCGTTACCTCTCGTTGATCAGCTTGTGAAAGGCTTTGAGCTCTTCCACAAATTGGTTGCATGGTTGCAGTTGATATTCCCTAACCAGACCCTGAACCACAATCCGGCAAACCGGAATATGATGTTCCGGTATGGAGAAAGCCCTGATGAGGGTTATCTCACCCCTGGTCCCCCAGATCGAATAGCTGTTTTTGTAGGAGTTATTCATACCATAGCTCAGCAGGGCACTCTGCCCCTTGCCAAAATCCATGAGAATCGAACCCTGAATATCAAGGCCATTGTGGTTATACGTTATCACACGATGTTCGGTCTCCGGTTCTCGGCTAAAGAAATTTTTCGCCGCGTGGATCACATAAGCTCCGGCATCCAGCAAAGCTCCGCCCCCCATTTCTTTTTTCATCCTGAAATCCGTGTCGGGAAAGGGAGGAAATCCAAACCAAGCCTGAAACAGCACCGGTTCGCCGATCTCGCCTTTGGCGATCATCTCCCGCACAAAGCTATGCTGAGTGTGATATTGGTACATAAAGCCTTCCAGCAGGCAAACGCCCCTGGCCTCGCAGTAGTTACGGATCTCGGCATCCTGGCTTGGGTTCAAGGCCAAAGACTTTTCACAGAGTATATGTTTTCCATGGTCGGCGGCTTTTTTGCAGAGTTCCGCGTGAGTGGAGATCGGAGTGGCGATATAGACCGCGTCGATTTTGGCGCAGGCCAGAAGGTCGTCCAGATCGTCAAACACCGTCGCGTTATAAGCAGAAGCCAGAGTTTGAGCTTTTGCATGGTCCAGGTCATAAAAACCAATCATGCCACTCACGTCACTTTTAGCCATGGCCGGGGCCATGTTTTTAGTGGTCTGATACCCACACCCAATAATGCCAAAACCTATTTTATCCATCTCATTCTCCACTTAAAAATACGCCAGCAGGCTGCGCAATTCAACGTTGAGCATCCGCTGGGTTTGCACCATTTCCTTCATATTGGCCAAGCTTATCCAGAGATAGTTTTCCGGATCTGTGTTTTTGAAACCGCTTGCCTCTCTGATCATGTTCAGGTTGCATTCCCGGTAGAACCTTCCCCCTTCTTCAGATTGCCTGGCCTGGTAGATAAGTTCCTTATCATGAAATTCATCCAGATAGCGGGGTTGTTTGCCGGTTTCATAGTTTTCCGCAATGCACTGCACGGTGGGAGATAGTTCGACCATATCGTAAAGCCCTGGCTCCGTCTTCATTTGCACAAGAAACATATACACTCCCTTTTGGAGTGAGCAGATAAGCCCTATCCGCGCATGGTGCCGTTGCCGCATTATCGGTTGATCCCAGCTTTCCACTTCCCTGTTGTTGGCATTGATCCTCACAGCCAGAACCTGAAAAAACTTGTTTTGATTGTGCTGAATAAGTCTGTCGCCGATGCTCCAGTCACGTAGCTCCTTCAAGGGGAAAGCCTTGCGTCCCAATTTGCAACAATAGCGTTTCCGGTTGAGGGCGATTCGTATCTCGGAAAGCTGCCTGTCCGACTCACGCGACTCGAAACACTGAAGAACCGCGGACAGCCAAAACTCACTGCGCTTGATCACATCGGTATAGTCGCTGATTATTCTGGAAATGGCTGGCACATCGATTTGGTATTTGGAATCCCAATAGCGGATCAGCGATATCACGGAACGGCTGTCCATATTTACCGTATTGTCATGCTCCATCAGGCTCTTAATCTGTCCCAAGGTAAGCCATTTATGGTTTGGGGTCAGCTTGATGGGCGCATCAGATTCATCCAGCACAACTATATTGCAGTTTCGTTTTTCCAAAAACCTCGCACCTTGTTCAGACTGGTATTGGTAATATAGCACTTTGACCGGGGCCTGACCGTTAAAGTACTCCAGATAGATGGTCTTTTTTCCTCCATGGGCCAGGGTGTAGTTGCTCCGCGTAGCCTGAACAGTGGGTGAGAGTTGGTAGGTGTTAATATTTCCCGGTTCCGCCTTGGCTTGCATCAAAAAGTATAAAACCCCATCAATTTTCTTGCCCAGGATACCCAGGATGCCAATTTCAGGTTGGTCAATAATGGGTTGGTCCCATAGAATGTCACCCGTCAGATTGTCAAACACCTGAAAGCCCCTGATGCTGAAAAACTTACCCTTGTTGTGCTGGAGGTCACCACTCAAATCATCAAAATGCCACTGCTGGAGATGGGAAAAACCTATCTCCTCCACCTCGAAATACTGTATGCGGTTAAGATCCTGCAACCATTCCAAGACATCATCGGTTGAGTTGAACGGGTTGTAATCTACCAGAGCTGAAATGAAAAAATCAAACTCCACGCTCCTGGAAAAATCTCCCACGGCGGAAATCAAGCGTTCCCTAAGCTCTGTGACCCGCGCCTTGCTCATCCGTAAATACTCCTCAGCACGTTCTGCATAGTATCCAGTAACTGCAGCAGGCCTTCCCTGGCAAGGTTAGCGTACAGGGGCAGCCTCACGATCCTCGCTGCCAGGTCTTCGGTTGTGGGAAGGTCACCAGCTCTGTTACCCAGTTTTATTCCCATTGGTGCTGAATGCAGGGGAATGTATCCAATATACGCGTACGCATCTTTTTCTTTCATCCCGAGAAGGAAGCTCTCTTTATTCTCTTCCTTGTCGAATACCACCCAGAAAGCATGGCTGTTCAGTTTTTGGTACAGCTCATAGGGAGCGATACTGATCGCACCCGCCTCAGCAAATGGCTTCAACAAGTCAGTGTAGGCAGATGTTACCCTGCCCCGCAGCTCCAGGATTGTGTTCTCTGCTTCCAATTGGGCCAACAGTACCGCCGCCAGGATATCCGAAAGCAGGTAACTGGAACCGATATCCACCCAATGGTATTTTGATTTTTGCCCAAACAGCACCAGACTGCGGTCTGTGCCTTTTTCCTGCAGGAAATTAGCCCTTTCCACCCAGTCCGGGCGATTGACCACCAAAGCCCCGCCTTCGCCGCAACTGATGTTTTTGGTCTCGTGAAAACTGAAGGTGGCCAGGTCACCAAAACTTCCACAGGCCTTGCCTTCATGATAAGTTCCGTACGATTGGGCCGCGTCAACCATCACCAGCAAACCGTGCTTCCTGGCCAATTCCCCGATTCTGTCTATTGCGCAGGGAATTCCGGCATAATCGATTGGCAACAGCATTTTGGTCCTTTCTGTAATCAACGACTCCATGTGGCCAACATCGGCATTCATGGTTATAGGGTCAATCTCGCAAAACACTGGCTTGGCTCCGGTCATCACCACCGCATTGGCTGTGGAGCTGAACGTGTAGGAAGGCAGTATCACCTCGTCACCGGGTCCCAGGCCAGCCAGCCAGGCGCCCATTTCTAAAGCTGAAGTTCCGGAGGGCACCAGAAAGACGTTCTCCAGATTATGCCGGTCTCGCATATGTTGTTGAACCCTTTTGGCGAACTGGTTGTTGCCGGACAGCCTGCCGGACTGCAGCGCTTCCAGGACATACTCATACTCATTGGGAGCGCGAAAAGGTCTGTTGAACGGGATTCTCATTTTATTCCTTTGTAATCAGCCTAAGCACACTTGGATCATAGGGCAGCCGTTGCTTGCCCTGGTAGATGTAGTAAGCAGGGCGCTGGGAACTGTCTAAAATCGGGGCTACTGTGTCCCCAGTTTCCACAAAAACCTCGTGGCGCACAACTTGGGGGCTGGAAGCAAACAGCACTTCCCGCAGAATCCCCGGCTGGGGAAAAACGTAATGGATGCCGGCATGGGCGGGTTGGGAAAGCACAGGTTCCTCAAAACTGCCAACAGCCACTTCGATCACCCCCCTCACAAAATCGTATCCCGTGGAAAGCCTTACCAGGTCTGAGCCGATGCAATCACCACCCATCCTGGCCCCTACCTCGATAAGATAGATCTCCCCGCCTTCCGTGATCTTAAACTCCGAGTGCGATGCCCCGTTTTGAATCCCGAGGCAATCCAGGCTTTCCCTGGTCAGTCTGGCCAGACTATCTTTTTGTCCGGATGTGAGTTCCGCGGGTTGATGATGGGCTGTTTCAATAAAGTGTGGCGCGCCGGTGGTTTCCTTGTCCGTGAACTGTAAAATGTAATGCCTGCCCCGCCAGGAGATAGCCTCCACGCTAAGCTCCCTGCCTTCAATGAATTGTTCGATTATCACCTGCGCGGAAAATGATTGCTCCATGGCCGCTTGAACGGCGTCAACAAGTTCAGACCTGTCTCTGACTAAGCTGACACCCCGGCTTCCAGACCGGTCCACGGGCTTAACGATCAGGGGGAAATCTTGGGGGTTCACTTCCAAATCTGAACCATTTTTGCCTGCCAGCCAGTAACCGGGACAAGGAACACCCCCAGTCTTCAGCCGCTCCCGCATCAAATATTTGTTGGTGCTAACTTCCGTGCACTCCAGGGAATTGCCTATCAATCCCAGTTTTCCCGCCACCCAGTTGACAGCCACTGTGGCCAGATCGGAGCCAATAGACACTATGCCCTTGGGTTGGATCCTTTGGCAGATTTCGCAAATCTCATCCACCTCAGTGATAGATATGGGATAAAAAGTATCAGCCAGATCTTTACAGACAGCGCCATCCTCCCAAGCAAAGACATGGGTCTCAAAACCCATCTCCCTGGCTTTCAGAACTAAGGGTTTTTGCAGGTAACTGGCTCCTATGATGGCTATCTTTTCCCGCATAAAACTAATTGAAACCCTATATCAAAATCCCAGGTCTTTATTGACCAGCAACAGATGTAGCCTGTCCTGGTGCTGTTTCACTTGCCCTCGTACTACCACTGTGTTCAAGCAAGCGCTTTCCGGATGGCTGCAAGTCACGCATTTACCCGTTTTCAGGCACGGAACTTCCTGGAACTTGCACCAGTGTTTCAGATTGTGCCTCAGATAAGTAAGCGGAACTACATGGTTATGAATCCTGTCCAAAGCGCTGGTCTTGTCCCTGACAATCTTGTTCCTGCCCACAATACACAGCACATGCCGGGGTCCAAATATCATACCGGATACCCTGTTGCCAAAACCGTCCACCGAAATGATCTCACCCTCCATAGTCACGGCGTTTGCACTGATTATCAGCAGGTCGCTCATTAATGAATCCCGCAGGTTGTCATACCATTTGTCGTATAAAACCTTCCACTGTTCGTAAGGTATTTCCATCCGGCCAGGAGGCTGGTCTCCGTAGATCGCGTACTGACCAGTGGCTGACCGCTCCAGAGGCTGATTGATGGTGAAACCCGCAGAGCCAAACTCCTCTTTGATCCAGTTGAAAAGATCAAGCTGATACAGGGTGACGCCATCACTGAAAGCGATGTTCCTGATTTGGGAACGCTGTGCTATAAAACTCCTGATATAGTCCCTGACTTCATTTTCATCATTGAGCAAATGAGTCTGGATCCTGCGTGTCTCTAAAGCGCGCTTAATAGCTGCCCCTTGTATTTCAAACAAGTCTTTCAATTCATTTGTGAAATCTAACTCATCGACATACGTCATTGCGCTATCCTCAAAAACTTAGCCGGGTTGCCAGCCCAGATTTCTTTTTCGCCCACATTTTTGGTCAGCACCGCACCCATACCAACGGTGGCGTGGTCTCCGATGGTCAGGTTTTCCCTTAAAGTCGCATTCAGGCCAATGTGTACCCCGGTACCGGTCTTGATATAAGCTCCAACCACGGCTTGGGCGGCTACATGGTTATAAGCCCCTAATTCGGTGTTGTGGCCGATACTGGCCCCCACCATGATCAACGAACCGCGGCCTAACCTGGCCCCGGCGGAGATCATCACATAGGGCATCAATACAACCCCAGGCTCAAACACCGCATTGGGAGCATAATACGCCGTGGGATGGATGAACGTAGCCAGATCGCTGTCGCTGAGGCCCAAGCTTTCAAAAAGGTCCAAGCGTTCAGCCTGTCCGTCGATACGGTAGATCGTGTTGATGAACTTGTAGCCTTCCGCCGCAAATCTGGATGCTTCTGAAAGGCATCCCAACACAAGATAGGATTCGATATAAGATCCCCGCTCCTCCCTGTCATTCAGGTATCCAGCCATCTCCAGCTTGCCGTACCCCCGCTTGTTGGCATCCGCGATGGCTTCCGCGATCACAGTGCCATTGCCAATGCCACCCAGAATGATCACTTTTTGCATATTTCACCTATGGATTTTTTGATTATGTACTTTGGCCGCTGTTTCGTCTCTTGAAAAATGCGGCCCAAATATTCGCCGACCACTCCCAGAAACAGGAAGTTCAACCCGAAGAGAAAGAGCGTCAGCACTATCATCGATGTCCAGCCCGGCGCCACCAAACCCATCATCCTTCTGATGATCAATATGATCCCAGTCAAAAAACTCAGAGCTGAGATTAGGCTCCCGGCCAAGATGGCCGCCCGGATTGGAAACATGGAAAAGGAGAAGATCCGGTCCGCGGTCAGCTTGAGCATCTTTTTCAAATTGTAGCCGCTCTTGCCGGCAAAGCGGGAATCACGCTCAAGTGGCACCGCAACATAATCCACCCCGATCCAATAGAGCAGGCTCAGGGTCGTTGCGGTTTTTTCAGTATACTTTTTCAGCTCTTCGACCACTTCGCGGCGGATGGCACGGAACACACCCAGATTCGGCTCGTGCCTGATATTGGTGATCTTTTTGCTAACCGCAAAGAAGAGCCTGGACACAAATTGTTTCAGAAATCCGTCCTGCCTGCTTTTCCACTGGGCGATCGCCATGGAGGCGTCGTTTGCCAACAGCGCGTCTATAAGCTTGGGAATATCCTCCGGCCTGTCCTGCAGGTCGGAATCCATGATCACCACGATATCGCCGTTCACATTGTCTAAACCGGCGGCGATAGCGTTCTGCTGGCCAAAGTTGTGTATCAATTTCAAGCCCTTGGCCTGACTATCCAGTTTATGCAGATCTTCGATGATCTGCCAGGAATTATCCGCGCTGCCGTCGTCAACAAACAGGATCTCGTGGTCGGGGTAGTATTGATTCAGCAGAGCTTTTAGCCGTTGAAACAGCTCCGGTAACACTTCCTGATCGTTGAAGACAGGGATCAAGATCGATATTGATAGTTCCATATGTTTCATAGACAACAATTATCGGTGAGAAAAATTGTACGCATTAGGCAGTTGCTGTATAGTCCATAAGCCACTTTATCACAGTTTCCACTCAAGCCAATCACGCTGCGAGCAAGCTGCGGAATTGTTTGATGTTTCGGATATAATACAGATAAACATAGGGTAAGGAAAGCAAAGCGGCAAGGCCAATCAACTCTATAGTCCCGAGGTTGAAGAATTGACGAATAACCATAAAAACGACTGCCAAAGGCAGCAGTTCCAAAACCCTGGTTAGGACAAAACGCAGGATTCCCTTGACGTCCACTCCCGCCAGTCCAACGATATAGATCGCTTGCCACATAAGCACCACCATATTTGCCAGAGAAAATACAGCAAGGGACAATATCACGTTAGCTCCTGCCATCCCCATTAAGATGAGGATCAAAGCCCTTATTGCCAGGGTTGCCAAAGTGAACCTGGTGTATTGGAGCTGCTTATTTAGAACTCCGTACAATGGCATCAGGCTGGCATTGATCAAATTGGCGAAACTCCACAGGGCCATGGCTTGGGCAAACTGACCGGAAACCATCCACCGCTCACCCAGAAAAACGCTAAACAGCTCCGGCCCCACCAGAATCACCAACAGGAATGGCAACAGAGAAAGATATACCAAAGCCCGAAAGACATTGTTGATAAACGGAGCCAGGTCTTTGCCGCCGTTAACCATGTCCGCCGCTTCCTTATGCAACACCCGGTTGACAGAGTCGCCCAACAACAACACAAACATATACAGGATTGTGAAGGCCTTGGCATACAAGCCGGAAACTTCAGTGCCCCAATACCTGGCGACCAGAATCACTGGTAGATTGAAGGACAGCAGTCCAGCTATATATCCCAAGTATTCATGCTTTGGATAGTCCCGAAACTTCAGGGCTACAGACCTGATCCCGGTCCAACTCACATCCCTGAATACCTGTAGCATGTCGCGGGAAATGAATGATAACACCAAAAGCAATGGGTAGCAATAATATGCAATGCTCCTGATTAATATCATTTGCCATTCTCCAACATTGCCGCTGAATCCCAAGAGCAAGAGCATTAGTACCGGGGTTACTTGCGTCATAATTGTGGCGGCGCTCTGCAGGCCAAAACGTTTATGATATGAAGCCCAAAACCTGAGCAGTGCTGCCAGTGAACCCGCCACTAACGCGCTAAGAAAAAAAGGCTTTGTATTTGTCAAAAGGAAAACTACCGCCTAACAATCTTCCAAGCAGCGGATATCCCAAAGTTATCAGCGTGAGGAAACCAGCAAAGATGATTACTGACAAGGCCAGCAGATTGGCTGCCTCCCTGTGGTCAACAGCCTGGACAATGGCAAAATTGTACCGAAGAAACAAAGCTGGAGTCAAGAATTGAAGAATTGAGTAGAAATAAGCCCCAATCCCATAGAGGTCCGGGCTCCATAAACGGGAAACCCAAGGTTCGGCCAGAAAACCAACCAAAGAACCAATTATCGGCCCCAAGGCAACCAGTCCGATGTTTTTTAGGAAACGCCTGTTGTCAGTCAATACTCAAATCCATGTTGTTTGATTTCCTCATCAACTACCCTTTGTTGGAGCAGATTTTCTTACTTTCTACACCGTACATATTCGAATAATCTTGAACCTGTCTATAGAGCTTATCGTTCAATTCGAATATGTTGCCTACATTGCGTGCAATTCTCCTGAATGTATAAACAACTTGGTTCATTGGATGTTTAATATACGGACCAATAAAACTTTTGGACTAAAAGATGGCTCTCTTTTCAACTTAGCGGATTGGTTATTGTTTACTGGCAATTGGTTTTTTTCCAACAATGCATTACTATATTTACATCAAAAAAAGCATAAAACGCTTACTGTTCCGTTTTTGCTTCATAGCGCCCGCCTTTGCTGCAACTGGCTTTGAGGGCATCATCCTTAGGTCATCCCTCACCAGGTTAAGGATGACCCCAGGAAGATATAGACTTAGCCACTTCCGGCGAATGAAGGCAGGCTGACATTCTATTAAAATGAGAGAGGGTAGTTAGGTGTTCTTTTTATCAATAAACGCCTGTTTATCACCTGACAACATGATTTCCCCCTATCTCTTGATTTCCTTTTCAACTTGCTATTTATGAGCGCAGAAAGTAAGCATACGAACCTCTTGCCAAAGCCCTTTCGTAGGGGTTGTCTGAATCAAGAGAAGGTTCTGGCAAATCTCGAGCCAACAACCTGATAAAAGGGTCCAGTTGGGTTTCATACCTGTCCAAACAACGGTTTGGGTCTACACCAGGCCAGGAGTAGCAGCTTAACAGAATTCTTCGGTTGGTTGAATCCACTTCTGAAGGAATGCTTTTATAAGCTTCGTCTTGAGGGAAAAACACATATTTGTCCAGATTGCCTGTGGGTATGCCCTCAATACCTTTGACTTGGATCGGGGATACATTCACGTCATAGTCGTCCGCTGAAAGATCAATGATCAAAGCGTCCTCGGGAAGCAGTGCCAACTGATGATTGCTAATAATGCTTTTCCGCGTTTCGTTCCGCTTGCTGGCATCCACCAGAATGTCTGTTTCTTTGAGTAAGGGGGCCAGTAGTTTAGGATCTCGGGTTACCGAACGTCCTACAATAGAAACTACCACAGGCCTGTCCGTGAATTTGATTGCAGTATTGGCCGCAAGCTTGCCTATTTCTCCTGAACCCAAAATCAGCACGCGAAGCGGTTCTGATGTCTTTTCCTTAGGTAACAACGAGTTGGCAGCATGGAACGCGTTTTCAACAGTACCTGGAAAATCCTGGATCATCCGGATGCCAAAATCGTCAACCACCGAATCCATGGCGTACATGCGTATGCTTCTTTCTGATAGAAACATATTACGTTTGTCATGAGTCACGTAATGCAGCATGGAGAAAAAGCTCGCACCCGGTTTGAGCTTCTCAAGTTGTGTAAGTTCAGGAGTTCTTATGATAACCACACAATCCGAAGCAAACACCTCATCACGACCGCAAAACTTGATTCGTTTGTTTGCCTTGATGTAGTCATTTGCGCTGAAACCGAGTTTAGAGCCGTATGATTCTTCCAATATCAGATGAGCATCCAAATTAGCAAGCCGCTGGAAAAAGGCGGGTCTGAAATCCCTCTTTTCACTAGCTTCAAATCTCATGCAAAGAAAACCAATGGTCCGCATTATTTACTCCTCTTCAAGATTATTATTCTGTATTCATAGTCAACAGGTGTTCCATCTGTAATAACACTAAAGCCAATATCGTTTATATTGAACACATTGAAAGTGTGCATCTTTTTTTGGTTCCAGCCCTTACCGCTCCCAGCCAAAATGGGGGAATGGTCAATCTCTGTTTCCCGATATCCTGTAACGCTAAGTTCCTCTATCTTCATCAGCCGAACTTGTTTGCCGTACATCCTGGAACAATCCTGAACTGGGCGGTACAAGGCATCATCAACTTCAAACAGGACACCTGCATTTCTGCCCCTGGCCTTGTCACCTTTTACAACAGGGCTAGCAGGATGCTCTGTATATGGGCCCAAAAAACTGCTGGAGTAAAAGAGATGAAGGTCATGGTATCTGGGTTTTGAAGTGAAAAGGTAATACATTCCATTATGTTCATGAATAACAGGATCACTCCACTGTCCAGTAAGAATGGTGTCCACACATGTCCATGAGTTTGGAAAGCTTGTGGCTTTGAACAAACGAACATTATTTGCCCCAGCACCTTCAACGGTCATGTAGATGTCGTTGGCGTACTCGTATATGACAGGAAATGATACTATGGCAGGGTCTCTCAAAACCACACCCCGATCATTCCAGCTTAACCCATCTTTGCTGGTGGCCAACCCTATAACTCCGGTCCATCCCCCTCCGTAAGATATTGTTAGCCCCCTTTCATAGAAAAGGTAAAGGCTGTCACCATGGGGAAACACGAACGGGGCAGCCACAAATTCCGCATCCCTGATCAGCAGGTCGTTAACGCTAAATACCGGATTGGGCTGGTCGCTGATGAGATTGAACTGATGATCGAATTGATACCTGCCAATTGACCAGCGCGGGACAGCTTGTAACTGAACCCTGAAGAGCCGTCTGGCGACAAACAATCCAAGTATGCCAACCAGCACTATCACAAGTGCAATAAGAAAGATTCTCTTTAGACCAAGTTTGGTTTTAGTCAAGGTGTTCCACTCCAATGCGGTTGATAATGAATGGTACTTTGCCTGATGGTTTTTTCTCTAATTCATCCACAATCTTAAAATGGACCTTGAGACTGTCGCCTATACGTTTGCGCAAGCCTTTTTCGATCTCCAGATATGAAGCAGGGTCAAATAGATCATCCACCAGCAATGAGACTACAAGCTCTCCAGGTTTCTCCTGTATATATTGGGCCATGATTATTCCTTTGGCATAGCCTAATGCACCTTCTGCAAAGTAGATTTTACGTCCGTCTGGCATTTCAATAAAATCATCCATCCTGCCTTCGATTTCGAGAACCTCCCTAAAGGAACAATCCTGTTTATCTGCCAACCGCACATTGTCCCTTGTCCTGTAACGTATCAGGGGTATGGCGTAGTTGTAAAAGCTAGTGCTGACCAGCTCACCATAGTTCGTCTCACTTGGATACCCATTGCCATCAAGCACTTCGGGATAGAAGTAGTCTTCAGTAAAGAGCTTTCTACCGCTTGGCAATTGACAGATCATAGCTGAATTTTCCGCGTTCGCGTAAAAATCATATGCCCTAGAGGCAAAACCATTTTCTACAAAACTACGGGTTTGCTGAGACAGGGTCTCCCCATAACAAAAAATGCCCCTCGGTGAGATGATCGAGTGTTTTTTATCTTTGATGAACTGCAGGAAATCAATAAATGAGCGAGAGTAACCCTCATAAAAGACAGGTTGGTACCTTCGCAATAGCTCTGCTGCCGCAAGGCATGTCTCTTTGGTCATGCGGCTTGAATTAAGAAACACACATTTTCTGAAAAAACTGTCCCTCACGACGCCATAGTCTTGTTTGAATGTTTCCGACAACCCCTTGATCATGAATTTGTTCACAAAAAAGCTATCACCCGCCCAAACATGCGCGCGCCAGGATGCGGCCATTTTATTGATCCGGCTTTCTTCATCCAACAATATCTCAAGTGGTGTACCGGTGGACCCGCTGGTTTTTTCAGTTCGACAGTTTAGCTTACCAGCTTCGTCAGAAATAAACTCTTCGGGGCGGGTTCTTAAAGTCTCTTTATCCAGCAGAGGTATCTTGTGCAGGTCATCTCGGCCTCGAAACGATTTGGTATCCAGCCCGATCTGGGCAAACAGCTCCCGGTAGTATGGTACGTGTTTTCCCGCATATTGGATAATCTTCCTGAGTTTGTTGTCTTGAAAAGCGTGCAGCTTCGACTTTGACCATCTGGCGCTTCTGGTGTAAGCCGCGTACCTGGACATCCATTTGAGAGTGAACAGTGGATTTTCATGAAAGAGTTTGTTGCCCATAAATCAATCCACCTTTCTTATTTTTCTTGACCAACCAATTGCCAATCCCGCCGCTTTATTCAAGACATCCTGCAGATTGGCGTTTTTATACAAAAGCACTTTCTCTACAAAACTCAACTTATCTATGTGTTGAAAGTCTTTTTTTATCTTGTCGTTTTGCCTGCTGATCTCGTAAGCTTGCATATAATACTTACGCAGATAACTCAGGTAGTCTTTTTCCAGTATTTGTGATACTGACCGCACCTCTTCCTCAAACGTCGCGTTTGTAGTTGCATCATAACACTCCACACCATTGTCATCGGTGTGATACCCACTAATTTTAGCAGTATATGTGTGGTCTTCATTTAATTCTATGGAAAATAAAAAAGATTCTTGGAGCCTGGGATCGTTAGGAATCGGTGACAAAGCCGTAAAAACTGATGAATGAAAGATAAAGTTGCCCAAGCTGTAGATGATCTTTTTCCCCTTGTAATCCTCTATTCCCTGGTAAATGTGGGGATGCGAACCGATGACCAGATCAGCTCCAGTGTCCACAAACTTATGGGCTAATCTGCGGTCTCTCGGACTGGGTATTCTCACGTATTCATAACCCCAATGCACGTACAATATCACAAAGAAACCCTCATGTTTCAGATCTTTAATCTGTTGGAAGATGTGTTTGCTGCAGTCGCATGCAGTCCCTCCTCCATTGTCTTTGGTAGCATTAGCAAAACGGGTTGCTCCGATAAATGCCAGTTTGAGTCCGTTCAATTCCAGCCTTAATGGTCTTAATGCTTCCCCACGTGTCCTGCCAGCGCCAAAGTATTTGATACCTTGGGTATTCAAGGCATCTATAGTGTCCCTAAGCCCTGTCGTGCCATAATCCCGGATATGATTATTAGCCAGGGACACAACCCCAAATGGTTTCAGCAATGCAAGTGAAGAAGCTGGGGCTGACATGTTGAAAACCTGGTCTTCCTTGGTTTCCGACGAAGTCAATGGACATTCCAGATTACCCACCACAAGGTCTGAAGATTTGAATAGTTGGCTGCAGATATCGTTGAAGCAAAACGCATCTGTGTCTATCCTGAAGAGCGAAATGTCGCCCGCAAAAGTGATCTTCATCTTTCACCTGCCATCATGTATTAGTCTTGATCCGGGGCTTATTCCTCAAGACCCCGGCAATTCTGTAGAAAAGCTCGTTCAACCTAAATCTAAAGATCAATGACAAGATCCTCGCGCTGAGTCGGATTGGATATTTTTCAGCCACAGCAAACTGATAGAGGTCCTGAAAAACATAGCTACGCTTTTTCAAGCCCAGCACTTTGGCCATGTAAAGGGTCCTCAGGGTCGATGATGGAGGAGGATCAAAAATATCCGCATATAGATCTATTTTATTCAGAGCATCGAAGATAAGCAGTGTCCTCAGGCACTTGTCGCACCGCGAACAATTCCTTTTTGAACCAGACTTTACATTAGCCCAGGGACCGGAATACATCTCGTTGTTCAACACGAGGTCGCGACAACACACATAAAGGTATTTTTGGACAAGTTTTTCGTCACAAATGATTTTTGCTTTGGCGCTTCTGGACAAGGCTGGATCGCCAGTGATCAGTTCCGTATTCTCCGTTGAGATTGCAGGCAGAAGCATGGTCTCCATATAGGTTGGATCTATCCCGGAGAGATGGATCTCAGTTGCCGGATAGCCAGAACTGTAGATGTATCTCTTGAAAAGCTTCTGCATGGCCAACACCATGCTCATGTTCCGAAGAACATGGGTTTGATTGAAATTATAACTGTAATTGGTGTAGAAAAACGGTAGATTGGATTCCATGGCAACCACTGGCAGGTCAATCACCTTTGCAAATTCCCGAACTTTTCCCAAATCTCTAAAATATGCCTCTCTGGAATCTGCTGAGTTCTTTTCGCCATGCGCACCCACGTTGAAGTAAGCAAGGTGCGTCAGTTTAAAGGAAGGAGGACAATCCTCTGCTGTGTGTTTGAGAATAGTAGAGAAAGAATCGACTCCGAGGGAGCACCCAGTGCCAACTGCCTGGGGATTGTGTTGCAACACTGTAAGTTGTGATGGTTTTATTTTAATCTCTTGATAGCCAAAAGCTTTCGCCAAGACATTAATCACAAAATTGCTCAAATTATAGTACAACCTTTCGGAAAGCTGCCCATCCACAACTATGTCCTGATTGCTTTGCAGGGCGGGAAGTAGCAATCCCAGAACAAAAGCGTCAGCAGTTTCGGTGCATAGAAAGTCGCCATACTCCTGATCCGCAGAAAAATAGCAGTTACCCTTGATACCAGCTTTTTCGTCCACGACTTGGGATTCCAAGTGGATAATATTGCCATGATCAACAAAATGGGGGTTGCCAATAAAGATCATGGTCGCTCACGCTCCAAGACCTTGAATTTCCCTGTCCTGGCATCGATCTTAAAACTATCGACCCATTCAATTTCAAGACGAGCTCCTGGGAACTTTGCATGCCATCTGTCCATAACCGCTACGGCAACAGTGTCTTTGTTAACTCCAGGTTCTACAATCAGTTGAAGTATCACATCACCGTTTTTTCTTTGTAGAAACTTGTACTGCTTGCACTGATGAAAGTCATGAAACAACTGATAAGTTTGATGAAACGATAGAGTTTCTCCATTATCCAAAGTTATTATATCGTCAAATCTGCCATGAATTCGGCCAATCTTTTTATTAGGAAACTGTCTGTCATCCAAAACTTCCACAAAATCACCCAAGTCATAACGGATAAATGGCATTGTTTTATTAATAAGGTTGGTAATTATGACATCACCGACCCTGAAACCGTTCATATCCCTTGGATTGATTACTTCTGCGAGGGTGGAATCGCTTACTATGTTCTTGTATCCGACCGAATTGTAACTAAAGCCCATGGAGGGCGATTCCATGCAACCATAGACATCAAGGATGTTCAGGCAAATACGATTTCTGAACAAGGCTAGCTGATCATCCGATATAGTTTCCGCCATAGTCACAATCAGGGGAATCTCCAGTCTCTGTTTCTGTCGTTCAAGTTCCATTGCTAAAAGATGTATGACCGAAGGAGTCGACCAAAGTACATAGGGATTGTATTTTTTAAGCTTTTCGATGATGGTTGTGACAGGATCAAAAATCGAGATTACTTCCCTTCTGAACACGGGAAACAAACGTTGGATTAAGTTTAGTTTTTTCAGATCACTCTCCACTTCAAACTCATGTCCAGGTTCGTAGCGGGAAAGAAGTACCAGCTTTTTGAATGGGTTGTAGCCATATTTCATCATAGCGGTGGTTAACCTAACATGAGATGCATAATCCTCAAACTTGCTATATGCAATTTTCAGAGGTTCACCGGTTGACCCGCTGGTACTGTGAATATTGATATTACTGTCTATTTCACAAGTCATTATGTCACGAATGTCATGGTTGCGGATCATTGCTTTATTGATGATTGGCACCTTTTGAACGTCATCCCAGGAATTGATCTTCAAGTTCAGTATCCCATGTTCTTTATACAAGTTCCTGTAGAACTTGGAATGCGCCCTGGCATATTCAAACACATCTCTAAATTTATGCAGTTGCATTGGGCGCAGCCTATCAATTGATGCTGCCCCCCAATACTGCAGGGAACAATAGTAGCTGAACAGTTCTAGAAACATGAGGTTACCTATGAATTGCTTTATACTTTTGGATTACTTTTTTTGCAGCGATTACCATAGGCGGGCCAATGAACTTGCCATCTTTGACGGCAACGCCCTTCCCCTCTGCCTGGGATTCATCGTAGAGGCGCAGCATTTCCACAGCGTCATCGTATTCCTGCTGTGTGGGAGAGAAATACTGATGCACCAGGGGCAGCTCCTTGGGATGCAGCACCAGCATGCCCTCAAAGCCCAGATTCTTGGCCAGGATGAGGTTTTGTTCCAGGTCTTCCAGATCGTGCACGTTGATGTGTACAGTATCGATGGGAATCACTTTATTGGCCCTGGCTGCCAGGGCGATCAGAGCGCGGGGCGTGAAAATGCTCTGTCCCTCGTGGTCATGAATCCCTTCCAGATCACTGACGAAATCCTCACAGCCAAAGGCGATTGCCACTACTCGCTTTGAGGCACGGCAGATGTCCTGGGCGTTAAGCACCGCCCCCGCCGTCTCGATGAGGGGAATGATCTTGTAGGTGCCAACGGGGATTTTCTTTTGGTATTCAATGGTTTCAAGCAGTTTATCGAAGAAATAAACGTCCTCTCCAGTTCGGGATTTGGGATACATGAAGCCGTGTATGCCCTCAATCGTCAGGGCTTGCACATCTTGAAGCAGGTGCCCGCTTTCGCGGTCGTTCACTCTGGGAAAAACATAGTAGTTTGACAAGCGCCCTGAACTGACCCATTCCACGATTTTCTTTCTGGCCAAAGGCTTGTTGGATTCCGGCTGCACCGAGTCCTCCAGATCCAAAAGCAGGACATCGGCGTCCGATTTGGCGGCACTGGTGAGCAACTTTTCATTGTGCCCGGGCACGAACATCAGGCTGCGCATGATGATATCTGTCATCTCAAGCTCCTTTTTTGGCGATCAAGACGTGACGGCGGAACCTCAGCACCGGTTTGCCGTCCTGGTTGAAAGCAGTGGTTTCCACATAGATGATGCCTCGATCAGGTTTTGAGGCTGAAGGCCTGGCTTCCAGGATCTCTGTTTGGGCATAGATCGTGTCGTTGATAAACACCGGGCCCAAGTGTTCCACCTTTTCGTATTCCAGGTTGGCAATCGCTTTGCCGCTGATATCAGGCACCGTCATCCCCACAACAATGCTGAAGACCAGGGTGCCTACAACCAGAATCTGGCCATGCTGGCTCTTTTCGGCAAAGTCCCTGTTCGTATGCAGGGGATGGTGGTTCATGGTCAGCAGGCTGAACAGGTTGTTGTCGCTTTCAAAAATTGTTTTACTGGCAGAATGTCTGATGATATCGCCAGCTTTGAAATCCTCGAAATAATGGCCGATGGGACTTGGATTCATTACTCCTCCCTTGGGTATTAAAAAAGTGATTTGTTTAACAACCCGCAGACTAACTGGAGCGGGTGCGCCTCATCATGCTCAGTATTGGGGACTTGTGGATATAAAACATATACACATAAGGTGCCGCAAGAAGAGTCCCAATCACCAAGGTATAGATTTTGGAAAGATCAAACAAGGTTTTGACAGCAATAACTGCCAAGATATACGGGATAAGCTGGATCAAGCGGGACAGTATTGATTTTCCCAGATCTTGCAGATTGACTCCCGCTTTCCTTAGTATGTAGTGAGATTGGAAGAAAAGAACAGCAAAATTAACCAAGGAGAATATTGCGATGGTAAACGTTATACTGAATTCGAGTAGCCCAAATACAATCAAAACCAAGGCACGCAAGAACATCAATACTATAGTAAAGACCGTATATTGTTTCTGCTTGTTTAAGACTGCATAAACAGGCACAATCGACGTACAAACAATCCCGGACAAAGCCCAGATAGCAATATAACGCGCTATTTCACCAGATATAACCCAGTTTGCTCCCAAAAAGACGGAGAATAGCTCAGGTCCAAATAATATAATCGTTACCGAAGGTAATAAGGCCAGCCTCGATAAATACTCAGTTGTCTGATTGAGAAAAGAACCTATTGACTCACCACGGTTTACCATATCTGCTGTTTCTTTGTGTAAGACCCGGTTAACAGCATCTCCAAGGAAAATAATGAACACATAGATCAGATTATAGGCTTTTACGTAGTGGCCATTACTCTCCGGTCCCCAATACCTGGTGATCAGAATCACCGGCAAACTGACCGATAGCGTATTCACCAAGAATCCCAAGTATTCATAGCGGGGATACTGAGAATAATCTCTTGCCGCACGGACAATCCCTTTGAAACTGACGGACTCAAACGTGTTTTTCAGATCGTGTTTAATGTAAGGCCACAGCAGAATGAGAAACGCCAGTACAAAGCTGAGTGTACGTATAAGTATGATGCTCTTTTCGTCCGCTCTGCCAAAGTAGGCAAAGACCAGCTTCATGGCAATATAGAATAACGACGCCGAAACTGAGGACTGAGTTAAAACAATAAACTGCTTCTTCCCAGAATGCCAATACTTTAACAATGTTGATAAGGAATCTACGATTATGCTAAAACACAATATATGCTTGAATTCATGAAAAGGAAAGTCTGTTTCCAAGTTTTTGGTGATCATCCCATAAAATGGAAAAGCTATAATGGTCACCAGAAACAATATTAATATGCACAGTACCAGCAGATTGTGACTCTCCCGGGAATCCTTGGCCTGCACGATAGCATAGTTATAACGAAAGAATAACAATCCGGACAACAGACTGACGATGTTAAAATAATAGGAACCAACACCATAAACAACAGGGCTCCATAATCTGGCGATCCAGGGTTCGGCGATAAAAGCCGCCACAACCGCTATAATGGGACCCGCAGAAACAATGCCTATATTCTTAACAAAGTCTCTTTTCACAATATGATGGTCATGTCATTGATTTCATGCAGCATACCAGACCCTCATATAAACCCAAACATATATAGCCAATTCCCCATTTTTGAAAACGTTACCTGCCCAGCCGTTGAAATCCTCGGAAATAAGACCGATGAGCCTGGAGTTATAACTCCTCCTCCAATAGACGGATCAGGTACTCACCGTATCCACTCTTTCTGATGGGCTCAGCCAGACGACGTAGCTGTGTTTTATCTATGTAGCCCTTTCTATACGCAATCTCTTCTATGCAGCTGATCTTGAAGCCCTGGCGCTCTTCGATTATCTCCACGAACTGGGATGCCTGAAGTAACGACTCGAAGGTGCCGGTGTCCAGCCAGGCTGTGCCGCGACCGAACACCATAACTTCCAGCCTGCCTTGTTCCAGATATGCCCTGTTCACATCGGTTATCTCATATTCGCCACGCGCGGAGGGCTTTAGATTTGCGGCAATCTCCAACACGTTGTTGTCATAGAAGTACAAGCCGGGGACTGCATAATTAGACTTGGGCTGAGTGGGTTTCTCTTCCAGACTGATAGCTTGTCTTTTTTCATTGAATTCAACCACGCCATAACGCTCCGGATCTTTCACAGGGTATGCTGTGACAATGGCGCCGTTGGGACTGACGCACTTGCTCAGCCTAGATTGGAGATCCGCGCCATAAAAGATGTTGTCGCCCAGGATCAGGCAGACGCTGTCCTGACCTACAAAATCGGCTCCGATCACGAAAGCTTGCGCCAGGCCGTTTGGCACCTTCTGAACTTTGTATTCAAAGCGCATTCCCAGTTGAGAGCCATCGCCCAAGAGCTTTTGAAACCCAGCCTGGTCTTCCGGTGTGGTGATGATCAGCACTTCCCTGATGCCAGTCAGCATCAGGGTGGAAAGGGGATAGTAGATCATCGGCTTGTCATAAACTGGCATCAGCTGCTTGCTGACTGCAATCGTGAGAGGATGTAAGCGGGTACCGGCTCCGCCGGCAAGAATGATACCTTTCATCTCAGACTCCTTGTCATACTAAACATCAATCGAGCTACACATATCATCTGGAAGTCTCTATATCTTAAGTAATCGCTATCCATAAAATGATGCTATTACTTTAATAACTAATTGAGCTGTATGCCACAGTTGGCAACAGGCTGGTTTCTTTTAGGCAAGTATATCACTCTTTGACTGATTGGGGTATAGTCAAGGTTATCGAATATTATCGCATCTATATCGGTGGTTTTCCAGTAGTTCAGGGTAGCGTCAAAATCTTCAGATTGATTCATCAGAGGTAAAACCTTGATCGCGAATCCCGTGCTCTGATAGAAGTTGTTGTTATTAATCGTTGGCTGGGTAACTCCTCCATACCACGCGCCGGATAAATCAATACTCACCGGATTCGCATAGAAGTTGTTGAACCTGATCGGGATTCTGGTTCCAGCACAAATGATAGCGCTTTCATTCTGGTCAAAATTGTTGTTCTCAATAATGTGGTAAAAATTACCAAATGAAAAAAGAGCCGTGTTGTTGGAGATGAAGTAGTTGTTTTTGATCCTGATCGCCTGACCCTGGGTGCGCAACCCATTCAAGCATTTGTAAATGATGTTGTTTTCCAGGATGTGGTTTATAGTCTCGCTACCTGACGTCTGATCGTAAAGAATAGCTCTGGTAGCCATGCTTTCAAACAAACAGTTGAGGATGTTTGTCCTGGTTGCCCCGGCATAGATTCCATTGTCTAAGACCCGGAAATAGCTGTTCGAAACCGTGCAATCATTACCCAGCAAAGTTATTCCTGTATATGCACCACAGCATACCATATTATGGAGGGTCTGGTTGTCAGAATATATCTTGATTGAGTTCCACCCAAGATTCTTGTCTAATCGCGACCCGTCATTCAGAGGAGTAAAATGGGTATAGTCGGAATCAATATCAGATGTGATGTCACCGTAAATGCTGATCTGCACATTTTGGGCAAGCTTTATCCGCGATTTACCCAAGAAGGAGCAACTGCCAACTATGGCAACGTCACTCAGGGCATTGTATGTATGGTCTTGCTTGAAAGTGATGGGTGAATCAATATAAGAGCCTAACACAACCAGTGGGTACATAGTGATATTGATGTCGCTGCTTGTATTATTCTTTACAACATTGATGTTGTATCTGTATATAGTCCCCCAGCCATCTTTGCTGGCAATCAGGTTATATGATCCGGCGGGAACTTCTTTGAAAATAAACTTACCTGCCGCGTCAGTTGTAGTAGAAAACATTGGTTCCGAGGCTGCCGGGTCAAACCCAAGCTCCTGATCCAAGATCACGCCAATTTCCGGATATTCCTCATTGAGCCTGACCAAGGTGGTGTCCAGTTCTACTGTTTTGAACAATGATACCCTAACACCCGCGTTATCGGTCGGATCAAGAGCGGGGTCGGCTGTGTCGTTTTCCAATATCACCGAGCCCGAAAGAGAACCTGTATCCGGTTTGGTGCTTGTCTTACAGCCGATCAGCCCCAATAAGGCAATCAGCAAAATGATCAAAAACAGTCCCTTTCTGTTCTTGCCCGTGCATTCTAAGCAAATAATTTTCATGTCCACCTCATCATTTACTGCGGATTGTTTGTTTGGGTGGTAAACACCCATCCAGGGCATTGGCCGAATCGATCATATTGACCAGCATGATTCTGGCTGGGTTATTGATCACAGTGTCTATACCGGCTGCGCAGCCAACAGTATTAGTACCTTTCGTGACATTTTAGAGTTTCTGGTTCAACCGAAAAACAACCTATATAATAGGGAGCTTTTGCCCATGAACCGTGAGCTACTTGTGATACTGCCTGATGAACTCCTCAACCTCCGGGATGCCGCCCTGGTAGATGAGGTAGCCGTTGTAGGGTTCACCGGTGGTGATATCTCCAGCAATGGGGGTAAGCATCAGTTCGCGCACCTTTTCCGGGTCGCTGGATTGCCCCAAAGCCCAGCCCAGCTTGATATAGGCAACTTCGGGCAGCAGGTTTTCACCTGGCACGATACCCATGCTCATCAGGTCGCGGCCCGTATCGTAAACGAACATGTGCACAAAGCCCCAGAGGGTCTGAACGGTCATATATATCTGCACGCCTTTGGCAACCGCGCGCTTGATGGCTGGATAGACTGGCTTGTTGACGTGGCCCAAACCGGTGCCGGCGATCACGATGCCCTTGTAGCCATTATCGGCGAGGGAATCGATGATGTCCGGATGCATGTTTGGGTAGTAATAGACGATGGCTACCCGCTCTTCGAAAAATGGCAACACAGTCACTTTCTTATCAGAGCGGCGTTTGTTATAATCCGTCTTAATAGGGATCACGGAATCCCTGGTGACGCGGGCAATGGGAACGTCGCCAATGGTGCGGAAGGTGCTGCGATAGGAGGAGTGCATCTTACGTACCCTGGTTCCCTGATGCAGTAGTCCGTATTCATCGCTGGTGGGGCCGAACATGCATACCATCACCTCGGCGATGTCGGAATGACCGGCGGTGAAGGCCGCGTGCATCAGATTGAGCGCCGCATCCGAGGAAGGCCGGTCGCTTGAGCGTTGCGAACCCACCATCACCACGGGGATGGGCAGGTTTTGCAGCATGTAGGAAAGTGCCGCCGCGGTGTGATGCATGGTGTCTGTACCGTGCCCAATGATTATCCCCTCGATGCCCTTACCCACCTCTTCGCCGATGGAGACCGCCAGTTTTTTATACTGCTCGGGCCCCATGTTCTCAGAGAAGACAGCAAAGAGTTTTTCTGTTTCCAGATTGCAGATCTCCGCCAGTTCCGGCACTGCTCCGTAGAGTTCGCCAGGCGAAAAAGCAGGGATCACGGCTCCGGTGCGGTAGTCCAGACGCGAAGCGATGGTGCCGCCGGTGCCCAGCAGTTTAACCTTGGGCAGACCCGGGGTAAAGGGAAACTCTTTTTCCGGAATCTTATAATGCGCTTCCTTGTATCCGGTTTCACGCATCTCCAGAATTGTATCCACATCAATGCCCACATTGTAACCGGTCGCCAATTTCAACACTATGTGACGGTCGTCGTCGTTTTCACTGCGGGGCAGGATAATGCCCTGGAATGTGCCGCGGGTGGTCTGAACTGTGTTGTCGCCCCACACCCTGGCCTGGAAGTGTTTCAGCACCTCCAGCGCGCGACCTTTGTAGCCTTTAAAAAGATCCAGCATTTATTTTATATCTATCCACAAATTACATAAATTACACATATTCAAAAGACTGAAAAACAAAATAGAAAAAGATCATACTCTAAGTCGTTGCTAAATCCGTTATGCTTACACAGTAGCGAAAACTTCCCAGTAAAATCGATTCATCAAGAAAACCTGAGCTTTTTACGCTACGTGAATTCTTCTTGGCCATATAATTCATTATATAGACAATCCTACAATCTAAAGCGTTGATGTTGGAGACTTGGAGCACCAAAGTTGATAAGCAGTCCGACTTTTAGATTCGAAGCTTTCAGATAGTTGATGATCTGGGCTGTATTGTCAGCTGTAAGCTGAGTTAAGGCCTTTAATTCAACTATTATATGCTCATAACAGAGGAAGTCAACTTTATAGGTTTTTGGGAGAATCAAACTCTTGTAAGTGATGTCGAATTCTTTCTCTCGTTCGAAGGGGATCCCTTGCTGTTGAAGCTCTATAGCAAGCGCTTCCTGATAAACAGATTCCAAAAATCCACAACCCAAAACCTTGTGTACCTCCATGCACGCGCCCACTATCTTGTAGCACTCGTTTTTGAAAAGGAAATCCTGATCGTTCCCCATAAAAAACTATACTTCAATCCTAATCACATATATTCCACATAATTTGTGTTAATTTGTGTAATTTGTGGACAATTCACGATCAACTGCCTGGCGCAGTTCAGCCAGAGGGATGTTCCCCAAGGCTATAGGGCGCAGGCGTCCCATCATCCACCGTGCCTGAGCGTCCGGGCGTTTCAAGCCGCGAGTTTTAGCCCGGCTCCACATGCTTTTCAACAAAGGAATCTGTTCTAAGATCTCTTCCCGGCTTACTTTTTTGAAGTTCAGCACGGACAGCACAGAGGAAAACTGCATATTGGGCTGCTCGAATAGCACTTTCAGCATCGCTGGGAGAATATCCGCGGCAAGTTTGTTTTTGGCGGCATATTTGAGCAGATCGGCAACACGTTGATGGCTGAAGGGCAGCGGATCACGTCCCTGTAAACTTTTGAGCAGATGCGCGTAGAGCAAAGCCAGCCGTTTAGGCGGGAATGAGTATTGGTCAGAAAGTTCCACCAACACAGGCATCAGGTTGTTGCGCAGCAGATAGATATAGGCGTCGCGGGGAACCCCCCATTCCGCCAGTTGCTCCAATCTCTGTTCCAGACCTACGGGTAGCACGGCCCTGGCTTCTTCAATCATCTCCTCGGTGACCGGGATCGGAGCGGAATCAGTATCCGGATACATGCGGTCAGCGCCGGGCAACACCCTTTCAAAGAGAGTGGTCCCATCCGGCAACGACTTGCGGGTCTCGTTGGGCACTCCCGCAAAGGCCATGAGGCAGCGTTCCCCAATGGTTTCCAAGGCAGTTTTAACGTCTTCCTCAGGCGCCCAAAACAGTATCTGCGCGTCATCCGGAGCAGCTTTCAACTCCTGCCTTATCCTATCCCAATCGCTTTCCGCAAGGCTGGGATGCAATTCTTCGCTGTGATACATGTTGGGCCATTCCAGGCAGGCGATTACCTTGAGCCGGTCAGAAATCTCGTTGGCAAAACAGCGTCCGGGCTGATTGAACCAACTCAGGATGCCGCCAAAACCGGGCAAGTTGACAGCAATCAGCTTCCAGCCATCCGCAGCGCGTTGTTTGAGGAGGGGGATGTGCCGCCATTCCGTGGCGTCCAACTGGCAGCGGGTAATCTTCCACTTGGCCGGGTCTCCCAGTCTGGCATTCAGTTCATCTTTGATGAGGAGCAGGGATTTCTGCCGGAAAGCTTCGTTGTGTGTAAGTTTGGGAATCCAGGTGATGTGGGCCACGCCCTTGATCTCCACCCGGGTGCCGCCGGTAATGGATACGTTCACATCTTCGCGCGCCGCGCCGATGCCGGTTCGGACCAGACCGGAGCTGCGTGCGATAAAACGGATATGCTGGGCAGCTTCAGCAGCCTCCCAGGGGGTAAGCATGTCCGGATAGGTGACCGTTTCGATCAGGGGCATACCCAGGCGGTCGGTGAAATAGGTCCTGGTGTGGCGATGATCGCTGACTTCGCGGCAACTGTCTTCTTCTATTGAAAACTGTATCACGCGGATGGTCTTGGAAGTGATGGGAAACTCACCTTCGATTCCCAGGATGGCTGTGCGCTGAAAGCCAGTGGGGATGCTTCCGTCCAGATACTGTTTTCGGGTGATGTGTAGTTCGCCCACGATCTTCATCCTGAGCAACAGAGCGATCTGCATTGCGTGAGCGAGAGCTTCCCGGTTGAGAGGGAAGGGAGGAGTGTCGTCCACCTCGTAGGTGCAGGCGCTGTCGTTATTGATGCGGTAGATGATCTTTTTGCGTGTCTTAAATTCCATCAGCGCGGTGCCATCGTATTCGCCCAGTTCAGAAAGGGTTGGGCGCATATGGCGCACCACTTCCGCGTCGAAATCCTCAAAGTCGTGATAGATTCCCGCAGGACAGTGGCAAAACAACTTTTGAGAGGTTTTTAATTGCTGATGAACTTCCAGGCCACATTTGAAACCAAGCTCCCGCCAGGTCACTTGCTCAGTGTCCGAAAGTTTTTTCCAGCCGGTCTTATCCCGGCTGAGCAACCAGTTATGCTGGTTAGGGTTATCCATCAAAGATTCCCTTGTATGTATCGTTGGAGACTAAATCAGGTGGGGGGCTGAATTTGTCCAGCTTTTATTTGCCCATCTCGGGTGGATGATGTTTCAAACACGAAGTTCCACAAGGGAAACCAGAATTTCTCCTGGGCGGAGTTAGTCCGTCTATCTCTTTCTGGCATTTGAGAATAGTGGTGGTGCCACAACCACAGAAAGAAGACGTAATCAGGAAAAACCAGTCCGTGATACTGGCTCTGCATATGAATTAATCGCTGCAAGTGGAGGTACCATGCGTAAGCAAAGAAACACTGCATCCCCCTCATACCATGATTTGCCCTCTGAGATTTGCCACATAAGAAGTTAGGATCATCATCCTTAGGTTATTCTTATAAAAGTTAAGGAAGACCCCAGGATGATCCAAGCTTGCCCTTAGGTTGGAAACGCGGGCAGACCCAGTAAAAACGCGGATTAATAAATACAAGCACACTCGAGCTGGGACGCTGACCAGGGGAGAAAGAGAGCCGCGCTATAGCTTGAGAGAATCCGCCCGGGTGGTATAACTTGAGTCCTTGGTGTTTGCTATATTTTGGGGCAATACAGGATATTTTTCATTAAGCGGAGCTGCTTTGGGGACTAACGACATCAGATAATCGTAGCTAAAGAACAGCGCGATCATGATGAGCAAAACCAACACCGGCCATAGTTTGAGAAAAGAATTGGCCAGCATCTGCTTTGTAGATTTGCGGCCTGGATAGTAGATTCCTCTTCCAGACCTGTGGCTTTCTCCAGTTAACAGTTTAAACAATCCCAGAATCATGAACACAGACAGCACAAAGAGGCCTAAAATGCCCAGTACCATTATTACATCAGGCAGCCAAAATAGATCTGAATTGATCAGAGACATCCTGATAATCAGGTACACCGGCCTCAGAGAATAACTCATCACAAAGGTCACCAGCAGGGCCAAAAAAATCACCACAACATATTTAACCTTGTCGTCCATAGAATCCTCCCTGCCTATACAATCCTCTCAAAGCATACATACCAAGCATCGTTCCTTCATTGTTTCCAAGGATAGGTCTGAAAGCCAGATAAAACCCAATGATATCCGGATCAGAATACCGCTTCAGCAGCCAACAATGACCATTTGAAGCGCCCTATCCCAAGTAATCTTTTGATGAGATACATTATTATATGAGAGTATTTC
>JGI24500J29687_10018285_pt1 | contig 32460 bp, 21 predicted proteins | sample BioPla2RNA1_FD_29687 | JGI IMG/M metagenome (IMG submission 29687) | reverse complement strand
TGTAATTTTCGGAGCTACCGGTGGCGTAATGGAAGCCGCTTTGCGGACTGCTTATGAAGTTCTGACAGGTGGACCATTGGAAGATGTCAATTTAACTGCGGTTAGGGGAATGGAAGGTATACGTGAAGCTGATATCAACATCAATGGTACAATATTGAAAGTGGCAGTAGCCCATACACTCAAGAATGCCCGGATTTTATTGGAGCAGATTGAAAACGGCACATCGCCTTATGCTTTTATTGAGGTGATGACTTGTCCCGGTGGATGTTTGGGTGGTGGCGGTCAACCCATACCCACCAATGCAGAGATCAGGACAAAACGTGCTGAGTCAATCTATGCAGAAGACTCTCATAAGTTCATTCGCAAATCACATGAAAATCCTGAGATCAAATACCTTTACGATCATTTCTTGAAAGAACCACTGGGAGCATTATCCCATGAATTGTTGCATACGAAGTATGTGGAGAGGAGGGTGTAGTGGTTATTCGTTAATTTACTTTAATGACAATGGTTTTGATATAGGGATTAATTTGTATTGCTGTTCCAATTACTGGGGGCAGGAATATCAGTTATAGTTACAGTAGAAGGAAATGTACTGCTGTTTTGGGCATAATACCTGATTGTTTTAGACATGAGATAGTATAATGCCTGGGGTAGATATTTCGTGCTGCCTATAGTAGAAAAATTCGGAACATAATTATTTGTTTCGATGAAGTTTGCGTTGGATTCACCTTTTGCTAAGACATCTGCTTTTGCAATAGTTCCACTTGAAACACCTTGTGGTGATGGAGGTTTATTAATATTTCGAACGATTGATATCATTTGTGGAGGAGTTGCTCCTTCGCCTTTTTGATTAAACCATCTTAACCATCTTGACATCATAAAATAAAATTCGGCTGCATTAACTTTTAAATGTCCATTTTCACCAGCATTAATCAATAATGGAATTTGTTGATTGGTATCAATATAATTAGCAGCATAAATTGCCATATTTAGGAATTGAAGATTTGTAATATCAAGAGATTCCGGGGTTGCTTGCGGATCATAAAATAATATACTGTCCACTTCTGTCAGTTTATGTTTACCAATAGTAACACCATTGCTAATTACGTACATTGTGTCGTTTTGAGCCTGTGCTACCAGCAATATCATGAATAATATTCCTATGGTTGAAATTATTTTTCTTTTCATTGTAATATTTGTTTTTGTGTTATTTTTGATTAATTTTTTATTGATTTATCTGATAGGATTTATGAATATTCTAAAAAATCTGCAAGATTTATTTTCTGATTTTATTTCCTGCAATTCCGTAATACAAAATAAATAAGAAACAAGGAAACATTAACCAATAGGCAGTTTGTGCTCCAAAACCATCTTTTAAAAACCCAAAGATCAAGGGAATAACCGCTCCACCGACAATTGCAGTTACCAGTAAAGCCGATCCTTTTTTAGTGAATCGTCCTAAATCTACAATAGCCAGCGGCCATAATGCCGGCCACATCATCGAACATCCCAATGCAACGATGAAGAAACTGTAAACTGATATCTCCGGTGGTGTTAAAACCAGTAATAAAGAGCCGATTAATGCGATAATAGTACAAATGACCAAGGCTTTTTGTTGCGAAATATATTTTGGGATGAATATAATTCCGCAAACATATCCCAAAACCAATCCGATACTTGGGAAAATGGCATAATCTTCCGGTCGGTTTAATTGTAAAAATGCTGCATAATCTACTGCTGTTGATAAAGCCAGGGTTTCGACTCCCACGTATAGGAATAAAGTTAAGCAACCAAGAAGAAGATGAGGAAATTGCCAAATGGATTTTTTGTTTTGTGCATAGGGACAGTCCTCCACTTTATCTTCACCAACTGCTTTTACTTCCGGTAACTTAACTAATAAAACCAGAAATCCCAATGCTAAGAAAATTCCAATTATAATATAAAATGGCAGATTGATGTCGGTGAGAGCAACATGTTTAATATCCTTTCCTATTACTGCTGCTAAGAAAATCGGGGCAACCGGCCAAGCTAATTTATTACAAATACCCATGATACTGATACGTTGTGCTGCGCTTTCCAACGGACCAACAATAGTTACATAAGGATTTACAGATGACTGCAGAAATGTGTTTCCTGCTCCGCTGACAAAAGAAGCCACCAGGAATAAAGAGAAACTTGACATTTCGGCAGAAAGAATGAATAAATAAAAACCTAAGGCAAACAAAAGAAATGACAGAGCCATGGTTAGTTTATAACCGATTTTACTTATTAAGTAAGAAGAAGGATAACCCAAAACCAGAAAAGCTGAAAATGTTGCAGCGATTACCAAATATGATTTTCCTGATGAAATATCGAATACATTATTGAGAAGCGGTACTAAATAACTGTTGATTCCTAAAGCAAAGCCAATGACGAAAAACATCATTCCCAAAAATACCATAGGAAAAAATATTTTATTTGCTGTTTTCATGTGATTGTGTTTTTATTGAGTAAGTTGCTAATTATTTGAATTGTTCTTATTTCAATCGGATCATCAATCGATTTTTATTGTTTACCCACGAGGTTTCAAATGAAGCTGTTGTATATTTTACAGCTCCTCTGGCCGGATCATTTACCACAACACATTTAACAGAGCCATCAGTTCCTGCTTCTAATCCCACCACCACGACATAGTGTCCACCACTATAACTGGTATAAGCCGGATTATTGCTCGGATAATACCGGGGATAACTGTTAGCCAGGGTTTGAATATTGGCTATAACAGGATGGCCGGCTGCAATAGCCTTTTTTAAATTATCCCAGCCATATTGTGTAACTGTCGAATTAAAACCATAATGTTTAGCAGCCGCGATGATGGCATTGGGTGCCACTCCATCATAATACGGGCTATCTCCCCAGGATGCCATGTAATCTGAAATTTGACTTACTGTTTTTGATGTTCCGTAATATGCCATTACCATTCTTAATGATGTCGGACCACAAGTATATGCATCCGGTTGTTCGTATGATGGCACATTCAAGGTCCTGTTCCAGTCATATCCGGATGGTGGTGAATCTGGTGTTGGCCAGTCATTAGGTCCGGCAACTTCAACTAAGGTGGTATATGCCGGAAGGGTATAATTATTTGCACTAAACCATCTGATGGTTTTTGCCATGGCATGAAAAAATGCTACCGGAGAATATTGAACTGAATTTACGGTCATGTAATTTGGAACATATCCCCGTTCGGCAATAAGATTTGCATTTGATTCTCCTTTTTCAAGCATGTCGGTTTTTGTAAATTGTCCGCTCATATTTCCTGATGGAGTAGGTGGAGGATCTATGCCCCTTATAATTTTTACAGGTGGAAGTGGTCTTGTTGTTTCTCCTTTTGCTTTTATCCAACGCAACCATCTTGACATCATATAATAAAATTCAGCGGCACTGACACTTCTGGTTTTACTTGCATCTGTATATATAATCGCAGGGATTTTTTTATTGGCATCGGTATAATCCGCAGTTCTTGTTGCCATATCAAAAAACTGTTCGCTCTCAATATTAAGCGTGTCAATTTGAGCCGGAACTGTCGGTTGATAAAAGATTATACTATCAATATCGTTAATTTGATATTTACCTACTTCTATACCACCTCTGTACACATACATCGTATTATTTTGTGATTGTATCATACAAATAGATGTACTTATGATCAAGAGTATTAATATTTTTTTCATTTGTATTTATTTTACAAAATTATAAACATTATAAATTCATATATGAAAATTCATTATAGTTTAGTAAACTTTAATGTTTCAATTTTTTCTCCATTGTTTATTATACAGAGATAAAAGCCTCTTTTCAGATTTGAAACATCTATATAAAAATCAATTGATTTGCCCTTAATTGATTCACAATGAAGTATTTTTCCATCTAATGAAGAAATTTGAATATTTCCTGAAAACAATACCGGAAAGTGTAAATTCAAAGTATTCAGTACCGGGTTAGGAAATAAAGTTGTTGCGGTGTTTATTTTAATGGATTCATCGGTTGATATATTATCTTCAAAATTCAAATAACGAATATCAGATAATAAATAACTGCTTGAAGTCCCGTTTGTTTTATTGATATGGATATTATTTGATGAAAAAGTAAGTTTTCTAATATCCTGTAATTCATAATAATGGTCATTGTTGTTTTTATCTCTGACGTTTATAGTTTTCGTTGCCTGAGTTTCAATCAATCCTCCAAGGCATATAAGTAATAAAATGATTGATATGTTAAGTTTCTTTTTCATGATTTTGACTGTTTATAAATTATTTTTTTAATATCATTTTATGTGTTGAATTTTTTCCTCCTATATTTAATTTATAAAAATACAACCCGGCAGGTAGATTGCTCCCGTCGAATACTACCTTATAATCCCCGGGATTCATCTTGCTGTTAATTTCTTCTCTGATAAGTTTACCTTGTGCATCATATATATTAAGTGAAACGGTACAGTGCTCTGTTAATTTAAATGAAATTTCAGTAGTTGTGCAAAACGGATTGGGAAAATTTTGTTTCAACGGTGCAAAATCATCAACGGTGGTGGTCATATTGGCTGTCAATATTTCTTCAAACTTTGATTTTATAACAGTCCAACCATCAGTTGTAATGGTGCCATATCTGAAAATCAGGACACCATATGAGCCACCTTCCATTGAATACGAAATTTGCTCTCCTAATTCAGTAGGGGTAACATTATCAAAAGCTTGTACACCCGTTGAAATTTTACATGTTGAAACAACGCGATTAATTGCGCTTTGCGTTACGCTTTTCAACCAGCTTGTTTTTTTCCCATAACTTTTAAAATAAGCCATTGGACTAATCATGTCTAAAAGAGTTGAATGTTCTGCATAATTTTGCCCATAATGTACGTCGGAATAGTTTGGACTGTAGGCTCCTTCAGGCATATATGCAGCAGTTAGTTTGATGCCTGGCTTTATTTTCTCGATGGTATCTCTGATGGCTGAAATATATTCGGCAACCACATTTTTTCTCATGTTGGTCCAGGTGACAACATCAGGGTCTTTATTCGAATACGCATTGATGAAACCATTACCTTCAGCATTTGCAACATATGCAGCAGCTGTATCGAAAAAGCCCAACAATCGGGTTGTATCACAACCTAAGGAAGCCGCTTTTTTCAATGAATAAGTATCAAACGAATATACAAGATGGTCATATCTTATATTGTCAAGGTGAATTCCGTCGCAATCAAAATTATTTAGAAAATATCCGATATTGTTTAAAACATATTTTTTATATCCCGGGTAAAACGGATTTACAGCAGAAGTATTCATGCGATAGGGTCTTACGCTTACATCGGGTTTTGGACAATGATAAACATGTGCATTGGGATTTGCATCAACATATGCATTATCTTGAAAAACAATATACCAGAGATGTACTTTGATTGATTTGGCATGAGCACGGGTTATGATATCAGTTATTTTAGTCGCATCGGTTTTTGTTCCACTGGTACCTTTGACTAAGAGATAAATCTCGTTTACGTTGTTATCAGCCAGTTTGTTGATAATTGTTTGTGTATTTGAACTTGTAAATGTTTGTCCCCAAATCCATACACCTCTGATAGGTGCTTCCTGTGCAAATAATTGGGTGTGATAAATACAAATCAATGTCAAGATAATGTATGCTAATTGTATTTCCCTTTTTCTCATAAAATATTTAATTGTATGTGTCGTATAAGTACTTTCTTTGAATAATGATCAGTCGTTTTAATTTTTAATTAATTTTCCATGAAAATATTGTTCATGATTGGCAATTAGAAATGTGTAAATTCCACTGTTTAATGATTGTACGTTAATTATGTTTATACCATTGTTTAAATTTTGATTCAATTGTTCACTTCCACTGAGATTATAAACCAGCATTTTAAAGTTGTTATTTCCGCTACAATTGATGAACAACAGGTCATTTGTCGGATTTGGATAGATTTTTAATTTTTCATTGTGCACATAAGCGTTTTTCGAACCGGTTGCTGTGAATATCCAGTTTTTCAATTGAATCAGAACATTTTCAGCATGTTTTGACTCATACTCAACAAGAGAAGTTACGGGCAAATGATCAAGTTTACGAATGCTATCCATCAAATGGGCTGTTTGTGAAAAGATACTATCTTCAATATTAAACAAATACGGGAATAATCCTCCATCTTTATTATCCTGAAGCATGAAGGTGTTAATATAGTCTTTTTGATCCGAAATATCAAACAGTATTTTTTTTATTTCATTGGCTTTATTACATAATGCTGATTTAGGGTTTCCTTTCACTACCACCGGGAGGTCTCCTACCGGCCAGTAGGGGATAGCAACTGTTGTAGCTGTATGGCCGAGCATTGTCCACATGGTAGATAAGCGAGCATCCTCAGTTGGTAAAATACCATGTATCACGGCTGCAGAAACCGTTGAGGTACGACAAATGCTTTTTTCGCAATGCACATAGCCATAAGGAATTTCTGCCGACCAATTGCCTTCAAACGGAATAATTATCTGATCGCCGTTGTCATCTGAGAAATCACGCATCTGATACCTGATAATACTTTTATAGTTAAGGGTGTCACCCGCATAAAATGTATTGATTAAATCCGTTGATCGGATATATCGTTCAATTCCTTTATTGCTGCCACCATTAAATGAAAAATTGGTTCTAATAATATACCCGTTTTCTGTGTCATTTGCATCGTATTTATAATAGGTATTTCCTCCGGTTTCAAAAATAGCGGCAGCACCGGTTGCGTCAATCACAGCAAAATTGGCTTGTGTACTTCGCCCGGTGATGTTAGTTGCTTGCAAATAATTCTCGAACTCAATCACTGTTTTACAGGTTCCAAGTACATGTTTCATTAATGATCCGTTCCCTAATCCTTGATTAGTAGTTGGTAAATCGGATGATGCGGAATTAATAATGGCAAAACCCTGTTCGTTTACACCCATCCAAGCACTTGAAGTTGTACCGGCATTTGCAACGTAGATGAATTTGTATGTTGATTTTGTATCATACTTTATTGTATTGTTTGGTGCTTCATCATTATCACGTGTTTTCCATAGAAGCGGTCTACCGTCGGATGTTGCTCTTCCCAAAGCGACTCCAATGGTGCATTCTTCTTGAGCAATGGCTATTGTACACGATAGATATGCAAATACCAACAGCGTGAAATAGTTGCCATTAAACGAACATCTTTTTACCATCAATATTTGATTTTAAAGCAAATTAAATCACTTAATAATTTGGCGGTGTTTCATAAATGCCAACTGTTACGTTACTTTCAATATTAGGGGTCGAGAGTTCCGTGGTGCGTGGTCGCGAGGTTAAGGTGTTGCAGAATGCAAATCGACCTTTATCCCTTGCTGTTTTTTAGTTGAATATTCGTTTTGAGACACCGCCATTTATGCATGATTTATGCATAAAAAGAAGTTATTATTTGTTTATAATCATTTTTTTAACTGAACTTGTACCATTTGCTTCCAATCGGCAGAAATATACACCACTTGATAAGTCAGATGCATTGAAGTTCACAATATGAGCTCCTGCACTCATGTTTTGTTTAACCAATGTTTTTACTTCTCTTCCCAATGCATCATATACATTAAGTGTTACATAGCATGGTTTTGACAGATTATAACTAATCAAGGTGGAGGTTTTAACCGGATTTGGAGCTATCTTTCCAATATTGAAACCTAAATCAGCATTGATTTCCTTGTTGTCAGATACAACTTTTAACTTGCCAAATTGGGTTTTAATCACATTCCATTCAGCAGTACTTATATCGGGATAATTGTAAACAATAATCCCATGAGAGCCTGCTGGTAGGGTTGAATTAAACTTGGCTTCTAATAAACTAACATTCCCTGTTACATGGATTTGGGTAACTACATGACCGGAACCTGAATGTAGAGCTACAACTGAACCTGTTATACCTCCGGCAGAACCGGTATCGTAGTAATCAGGCTGCATGGCAGGGATGGTATAATCTAAATAAGGTGAATGATAGGCATAATCCATACCTTCCATGACTTGCCATTTCTGACTTTGGTCTGAGGTTGCCAGTGTCGGTCTGAATAATGCAGATAATTTGATGTTCTCATTATATACATCAATTGTATCCCTGACAGCTTGAATAAATTCAGCGATTACATCTTTACGCATATCAAACCATTTAACCACATCAGGATCGCCCCCGGCTCCGGTTGTGTATAAATTTATTATACCATTATTTGAAGCGTATGTTGAATAGTTATCTATCGTATTGAAGTAACCGTAAAAATTTGTTGTATCGCAACCTGCATCATAAGCTTTCTGTGCACTGAGAGGATCAAAACTATACACGAAGTGAGAATAGTTCATTTTATCTAAACAGATGCCGTCCGGACCATAGGTTTGAATGAAATCTGCAATATCACTTCTGATGTGTTTGGCATATCCGGGATCATGAAAATTGGCAAAACGAGTATCAACCGGCATCAGACGCGGATGGGGATAGGTAACGCCCGGCTTCATTTCCGGACACTTCCAAACTATGCTTCCCGGGTTGTTTGTTGTATAAGCATTGTCTTTAAAAACAGTGATTACAAAATGAACTTTTATGCCGGCTGTTTTTGCTTTAGGAACAAAATCACTTAGTTTTGCCGCAGAAGTTTGTGTGCCGTCAAGTTGAACCCAAATAAAAACATCACCTACATCATTTGTAGTTAATTTGGCAATGAGAGCATCATTTTCAGATGAAGTTTCAGAAATACTCCCTCCCGGAAGTCGAATGCCTCTAATTTGGGCATTGCAGGTAAAGCTGTTGATAAATAACAGCAAACTTAAGATCACAACAAAGTGACCAAATAACGTAATTTTTCTTTTCATAATAATATATCCTCCGAAATTTAAAAGTTAGTAGTTCAAAACAAGGTGTTTGTTTTTTCGAGCGGCGTCTCATATTGTCCAACTGCTTCGTTACTTTTGATATTCAGGATCGGTCACGTACTTCGAGTGCGCTTCTTTGTCCTCAATCTCAGTGCTTTGCATTTGGAAATTTCTAAGACACCTTGTTGTTTTTTAGATGAATATTTGTTTTGAGACACCGCTTTTTTAAGATTTATTTATTCAGCACCAATGACAAACACTTCAACCAGAATTCGTTGTATTGTTTCCAATAAACGAAATTAAGTCCCCAGTGAGGTGCAGGGTCGGAAGTATAAGACAAAACAGTACCTTTACCTACCTTGCGTACTGCCACCAATGGATCGCCGGTTTCTTTCACGCTGATCAAAACTTTACCTTCTTGAATAGGAATTGTTTGATTGTATCCGAGAATAGGTGGTATGTTTTTGAAACTTTTTCCAAATACTGCTTGTCCTTCATCGGTTACTTGGGGATAATAACCTTCAGTACTTTCAATCAAATCTTCATGATCCAAACATTTCACAGGTAAGATATCTTTGAAAAGGGTTCTTCCCCAGCCCCCTTTACCGTTTTCGCCTGTGTATGAATACCAGCCGCCCAGCATCATTAGTCCTTTCCCTGATTTTACAGCTTCAATGGTTAATTTGACTCTGTCGGGATAGGTAATAACTCTTTTTCCGAACTCTTCTTTTACAAAAAAATCCGGAGCAAGCTGGAACAATTTCCCTTCCACATCACTAAAAATAATTACATCATTATCCTGTAAGATCTTTTCAAATTTTCCCGGAGGTAGTTTGTAAAAATCCCAGGAAGAAACTGATTCAACCTGGTGTTTGCCATCTGATTCAAGTGCATTTTTTAACCAGAGTCCGTAATTAAAAATTTCCAATCCTTTTGGAGCATGTTGAAAAGGACTTTCTGCAAAGCTGGGACCTATCAATACTGCCCAATCTCCTACATAATAAATTTTTGCCATTTTGATAATAAGTTTTAAAAATATTGTGGTTTATATGCAAGCTCTTTAACCTGCTTGCAATAGGTTTTTCATTTTTATTTTAATTGGTATTACTAATATAAATGACAGTTTAAAACATATAACGGGTAGTCCGATGATGAGTTGTTTGATTAGCTTTATAATTATATCGCAAGTTCAAATAGTAAATGCAACATTAATTAAATTTTGACTGTGTTTCTTTACCGATTTGTTTGTTCTTTTTAAATGCAATTGCTTTAATTAAAACAGACTTATTAATCACAAAAGGTTGCGAATAAACCGGTGAATGGATACCCGGAGTTGTGCCGTCAATTGTATAATGAATTATTGCATCCGGAGCATCAACTTTCATTGTTACTATATTTGAGTAAGGACCATCTTTATGGGTAAAAATTTGAACATCGTTGAATGTTTTACAATAATTTACACTCATTTGATCAAGGCGTTCAAAATGTTTTTCCAAACGTGAAGTAAAGTCTTTCCAGTTTTTATTTTTCTCTTGTGTCCATGCTGTTTCACTGATTGCGCATGCTCTTGGATAGGCCATATATTCTACTCGTTTAAAATTCGGCATATATTCGGTCCAGACACATCCCTGTATGCCTTTGATGTAAACCTTTTCTTCATCAGATAAAACTTCCGGCACCGGAGAATAATCATATACCTCTTGTAAAGTGACCAGATGTCCCATTGCCAAAAGCTCTTTATTCGGGTCGGCCTGATAATAATCAAGATAGTATTTGGTGTGAGGACACATGATGACATCATGATGCTGTTGTGCAGCTTTAATACCGCCTTCTTCGCCTAACCAGGACATAACAGTTGCATTGGGAGCCAAACCTCCCTGAAGAATTTCATCCCATCCAATGATTTGCCTCCCTTTTTCGTTTACAAATTTTTCAATCCTTTGAATAAAAAAACTTTGAAGCTCAAATTCGTCTTTAAGTCCGAGTATTTTAATCAGGTTTTGACAATGCCGGCATTTTTTCCAACTGGATTTCGGACATTCATCTCCTCCGATATGAATGTATTTGGAAGGAAAAAGTTCCATTACCTCAGTCAGCACATCTTCCAAAAATTCGAATGTCTCTGCTTTGGGACAAAATACTTGTGGAAATATCCCCCATCGGGTAGCTACTTCATATTTTTCTTCCAGGCCACAGGACAGATGAGGATAACAGGCAATTGCTGCCAGTGCATGCCCCGGCATCTCAATTTCAGGAATAACTGTAATAAAACGGTCGGCAGCATAGTTGACAATCTCTTTTATTTCTTCCTGCGTATAAAATCCACCATACGGAGTTCCATCATAAAAATCTGACCTGTGAGTACCAATGACCGTTTCTTTTCTAATGGAACCGAATTCCGTAAGCCGTGGATATTTTTTAATTTCAATCCTCCAGCCCTGATCTTCCGTTAAATGCCAGTGAAACACATTCAACTTGTGCATGACCATTAAATCCAAATATCGTTTTATTTCATCTACCGTAAAAAAATGCAAACACACATCCAGATGCATTCCTCTATATGCAAACTGTGGTTCATCATCAATTTTGACACAGGGTACACTCCATTTTACGTTATTTCGTTTTTGTCCGAAAATTTGTGGAGGCAACAATTGATAAATTGTTTGTAAAGCATAGAATGCACCTTTGGGAGATGAGCTAAAAACGGTTATGCAATCAGTGTTGACTTCCAGTTGATAGGCTTCATCAACCATTCCTGCCTTGTTTTTGAAAATTATTGCATTTCGGGTATAAACGGTGTCAGGAGATGATTTTATTTTTAAAGAAAAACCTGCTGATTTGATGAATCGGTCTGACAATGCTGTTGCAATTTTCTGATATGCTTCGCCATGATCGTGAAGAACGATAATCGTATTGGCATTAAATTGAAATTCACCGGACTGTATAACAACAGAATGAGGCTTGGGAATGACGCTGATTTCGTGCTCAGATGCTTTCACTCCCATTGCAAATGACAGACAGCAAATAAACCCCAATATTATTTTAATGTTTGACATCATTTTTTATTTCAAATTTCTTTTCTAATCTTTTGCCAACAGTCTTTCCGTTTTTCAGGAAACCGACTGTTTTAATAACGTCACCTTCGTTGACCAGAATAGAGTCAGTATAAAGAGTTGATTTCATGGTTGGTTCTTTCCCGTTCAACGTATAGTAAATATCGGCTTCAGGGTAATCAATTGTCAGCGCTACTTTTTTAGGAAACGGTTCTTTACGGTCGTAGTTAAAAATGACATTGTAAAAAGCTTTGCTGTAGTTGATTTCTTTATAATCCAATCGTGAAAATTCTTTTAACATTTTGTGACGGAAGGAATCCCAGTTTTTTTGTTCTTTTGAGCACCAGCCCACTTCCGACATGGCTATTGCACGCGGGAACATCATATATTCAGCTCTGTTGGTATTTGATATATATTCTGTCCATAAATTACCCTGATGACCGAGAAAATATTTATGCTGGCTGTGTTTCAAGGTATCAGGAATCGGGTAATAATTATACACTTTTTCCAACGGCAAAAATAAAAACATGCATAGTTCTTCAGTATCAGGATCTTCTTGATAATAATCCAGATAACACCATCGATTTGGAGTGAGGATGGTATATTGGTTTTGTCGTGCCGCTCTGATTGCTCTGGCATGTCCGCGATAAGCCATTACAATCGTGTTGGGAACAGCACCTCCATCTATTATTTCGTCCCATCCAAGAACTGTTTTACCTCCTTTTTCCCGCAAGAATTTTTCCATTCGGGCAACAAAAAATATTTGCAATTCATCCTCATTTTTCAATCCCAAAATTTTTATTAAATCCTGACAATGTTCACATGCTTTCCATCTGTCCCTCGGGCATTCATCGCCGCCAATGTGGTAGTACGGGGAAGGAAATAAGTCGAATAATTCTGTGAAAACATCTTCGAAAAACTGGAATGTGGTTGCTTTGGGACAAAAAACATCTTTTTTGATTCCCCAGGTAGTTGATACTTCATAGGTTGTATCTTCAATGCATGCCAGGTGAGGGTAGGAGGCAATGGCAGCAGTAGCGTGGCCCGGCAACTCGATTTCAGGTATGATTGTTACATAACGTTTGCGTGCATATTCAACGATTTCTTTTACTTCTTCCTGCGTATAAAATCCTCCGTGTGGTATGCCGTCTCCCTTGCCCGTTTTTCCGATTTCGCTTTCTTTTCTGAATGAGCCGATTTCGGTTAGTCGTGGATATTTTTTAATTTCAATCCTCCATCCCTGGTCTTCGGTTAAATGCCAATGAAACATATTTTGTTTATGCATGGACATTACATCAATTAACTTTAAAATAAAATCCTTTGGCATGAAGTGTCTGCCCACATCGAGCATCAAGCCCCGATATGAAAAATGAGGAGCATCCTGAATTTCACAGCAGGGAACCTCCCATTTTGCTCTTTTGGCAATTTGTTTTCCGTAAATTTCCGGTGGAAGTAACTGATAAATGGTTTGTAGAGCATAAAAAGCTCCGTTTGCTTTACTTGCTTTAATTGTTATTTTATCCGGTGAAATGATTAATTGATAAGCTTCATCAGCTAATCCTTCAGTTGTCTTTAATTCAATAAAATTTGATGTAGGTAATAAGCTTGTGTCTATAATTTTTAAATCATGACCGGATACTATTTTAAATTGCAATATGAAATCATCTGCAATTTCTTTGAAAAGTGCATTATCCAAATCTACTGCCACCACTGTTTTTTTGTTTAGGGTAAACGAACCCGGCAATTCAACCAGTTGAGCAGGTCTTGGAATAATTCCATACCGTAAATTATTGTTGGCTAATACATTCATTGACAACAACAAAGCAATCAAAATAAAACATATGTTCCTCATATTACTTTTCTTTATTGATTTTATATTTTTTTGAACAATTTCTTTAATAGCATTTATTATCACGCATTTTTATAAACGTTCATCCGGATGGTCTTTATGGTACCTACTGAATATTTTCCGGTGTTATGTTTACAGATTCAGTTGTATTGTCTTCAAATTGGAAGGATACTGTTATATTGTCGTTTGTTCCGGAAATCGAAATATTAGGAGGAGTGGCGTTTTGTTCAAATGGATAAAACACCGATACAATTTTTGCACTTACAGCCTGAACACTTGCTCTAATTGCTTTGTTATCGGTAGAGTAATCTTCTGCAACAGTTAAAGTGCCTGACGGACTGAAAAATACGGCAAGGCATTTCGAGCTCTTGCGTGAACCGATGATGGTAGCTGTTTTTGCATTGTCATCAATTACAACTGAATTGGTCGATGGTGTAAAAAATTGAGTTAAATAAGTGTGTGACTCCGTATCTTTCTTCACATCATCTACTACAATCAAATAGGGATATGGAGTTCTTTTAAGGAACACCTGCCTGTAAGCGTGATTAAATGTTGTATGTGCAACTGAATAGGCTGCGGTCAGATTCCCTTTTGTGTAAACGCTGTTAGTCCTTTCAGCTTCCGTTATGCGGCTGGATGAATAAGCTGTTGAGTGAATATTGCCGTAATCATTACCGTTTGCGTAAACTTTACTTTGTCCGACACCATCAATCAACACGACATTGTGGTATTTTGATGAAACCTTGACTGATGTTGAAGAGTTTCCCGGTCCTAAATCTGTTATAAAAATATCCCCTTTCCCTGTAAAAGTAACTGACCCGGCATCCGCATGGTTCCATATGCTGCTATATCGGGAGCCACAGTTGAAAGTCAACAGGCAATCCGATTCTCCCCATCCGGTACGAGCGGTGACATCTCCTTTGGTATGGAAAACCGATAAAGGCTTTTCCGCTGCCGCCGGACTGATCGGTTCAAGACTGTTGTCTGCCCATAATAAGATAAATGGCAAGCAAGCTCCAATCCCAAGCCAGTTGCGTTGTCCAAAAGTACCGTTACCTTCTTTTCCAACTGTTTTAAGCCATGCCCACAAAGCTGTTTGATCATTGTTTCTAGATAAAAGATAAAATACACCTTCTGCGGGTTCCAGTCCCCCGTCCTGATTGATGCTTATCGTGTTACCACCCCAAGGGTACATTCTCTGCATGGTAAAATCCGGTATATTTAATACTCCGGTTCCTGCTGCAGGTATAATATCATTTCCTGTCATTCTTTTCAGACTTTTTGCAAAAGGGATGACAAAATGTAATCCGTGACACATATAGTAAATGCCTTCGTGCGGAGCTCCTGTATTATCAACCGCATATTTCATGTAATCTATGCATCTTCCTATTGCCCTGTCTAACCACTGTTGTTGTTTCATGGCTAGTCCGCATAATCCCAAAGCGCCATGGGTAACAGCATTCCAGTTCCAGGCACGCCGGTTATTGGATGCAGCGCCCCAGGGTGAAACGGAGGATTTGCTGTATAACCACGTACCGTATTCATTAATTTCTGCTATAATCAGTGCCTTTTGTTCGGTAGTCATATATGGATATAAACATTCGTAACCGATTACATAAGCGTAGGCTGCATCGCTGACAGCCAGGGCATCGTTCATGCTAACAGCATCCTGAACAGTTGTGTTTTCAGCAGCAGTACATAAAATGTCAATGGCTTTGTTGATGTATCGCTCGTCCTCTAAAATCAAACCGGTGAATGCTGATAAGAGAACATGAATTTGTAATGCTCTTCCTGAAATAGCATCACTACCGGGTTTGAAATTATTGTACGGATTGGTTGTGATACTCAGGTATTGGTCCGCTTTGGCTTTCATCAGATTAAAAACATCTTTTGTATAACCAATTCCCGACTTGATCCGCATATCTTCCAGATCCTGCTCACTATAAATCATATTCAGCGATTCTGATATCGTTGGTTGGTAGAAAATTATGCTATCAATTACTGTAACGCCATATTTGCCGACAGCAGTTCCATTTTTATACACATACATCGTATCATTTTGTGCATATATTACACAGATTGATAAGCTTAGTAAAAATGATATCAGTATTTTTTTCATTGTTATGCTGTTTTATCTCATTTTTTTACCATCTCCCAATAATCTTCAGTCATCGTTCCAAACCTGAATAAAATAATTCCATCGGCTCCACCATCAAAAGAATATTGAATTTGTTCTTTTATTTGCGGAGCAGTAACATTATTGAAAGCCTGAATACCGGTTAATACTTTACAAGTAGGTACAACTTGTTCTTTTATTCCTTGTGTTATGGTTTTCAACCATTCGGTGGTTTCATCATAAGATTTAAAGTAAACCATCGGGCTGATCATATCCAGTAGGGTGGAATGCAACCGGTAATTCTGGGCATAAAAAACATCGGAAAATATTGTATCAATAGCGCCTTCAGGCATAAAAGCTGCGGTAAGCTCAATACCGGGCTTGGTTTCATTGATAATATTCCTGATGCCTTTGATGTAGTCAGATACAATATTCTTTCTCATTTCAATCCATATAACTACATCCTGATCTCCGTTCGCATAAAGGTCAACAAAACCCTCATTTTTAGCATAGGTGGTGTAATTGTCTTCAGTATTGAAGAACCCAAGCAAGCGCGTTGTATCACAACCTAATGATGCCGCTTGTTGGAGAGAGTAAGGATCAAATGAATACACGAAGTGCCCGTATCTGATGACATCAAGGTGAATTCCATCACAATCAAAATTTGTTAAGAAATACCTGATACTTTCATATACATACTCTTTATATCCCGGGTAAAGCGGATTTACTCTTTGGTCATCTATTGGATAGGGTCTCCTGATATTTTTAGAAGGATTAGGACAGTGGTAAATGTGAGCCTGAGGATTTGCAGCAACATATTTTCCATCTTCAAATGCGATGTACCATAAATGAACTTTAATGTTTTCCGCGTGTGCTTTTGTTATAAATTTAGTCAGGTTTTCGGCATTGGTTTTAACGCCTGCTGTTCCTTTGACTAAAAAATATACTTCACTGATGTTGTGGTCTATAAGTTTATTGATTACTGTTTCAGCATTTTCACTGTTTAAAACACTTCCCCATAACCATATTCCTTGTACAAACTCCGGAGAGTCAGATTTATTTGCTTTACAATTTGTTGATAGAATGAAAATACTCAAAAGAAGAAGTAATACTACGTTAAAATTAATTACTAATTTATTCATAGCTGTTTATAAAATTGATTTATTAATTAATAATTACTTTGTTTACTGTTTGTTTGATAGCATTTTCATATACTTCGGACATTTCGCTTGAAAGCGGGTAGGGCGCTCCAATGTAGATATGCATTTGTTCTCTTTCATACTCATAACCTTCTCTTTCAAAAGCATATTTACTTGGCAAATAGGAGTTTTGACCGTTTGTATAGCCAATAAAGAAAATGGGAACATCAGATCTGTTTTCGCGTAGTTCGGTTTGGTATTCGTTAAATGGCTCTCCCTGTGAGAATAAAAGCACCAGACCTCCTATGTTGATAGAAGCAATTTCAACAGGAAGGTAATTTTTTACTTCACCGTTTGCAATTTTTTTTAAAATATTAGAACGCCATCTTTCCACATCGTTTTTCCAGGTGCCAAATGGATCCCAATCTTTTATTTCATCAGCATGATGATTGATTAATTCCGGAGTAATTTCAGATGCACGAAAGGGTAATTTTACTTCCATGTTGCTAATTGTGAGGGTATTGCTCTTTTTTATTTTATTGAATTTAATATTTCTTACAGCATCTGCGAGTTCTATACCCCTTGATTGTGTATAAGCAGTATCTGCCCTGAGTGGTCCGCACGGATTAACGTTACCGGCAGGTCCGGTAACGTAAAACACCTCACTATTCCAGGTTTTGGATAATTCTTCCCTTGCTATTCCCGGGAAATCAGTGGATACCACCAAGCTTTTGTGATTTAAACTTACCGGGTGACAGGCAAAATTCACTAATGATACAATCGGTTTTCTTTTTTTATTGAGCAAGCGGGCAACATATACGTCATGGTTGCATGGTCCATCGGATTCTCTGCGGTTACAATTGATGTAACTACTTCCTTTGGCTATTTCGAGGGTAAATGGAATGAATTTTTTTTTATCATTAGCTGTTTTTACAGCATTATTAACAAGGGTTTCATATAATTTTGCGGCAAAGTTAAAGTTCGTCCCACCCTGTTCAACGCTTTGACCACCTGTACGTGGAGCGGAATGGGTATGGGTACAATGGATAAAAATATGATTGTATGGGATTCCTGTTTGAACAGCAATTTCATTTCGTAATTTCTTTGCCAAGTCAATACTGATTTCCATCAAATCATTAGTAATAATACAAACCCGCGTTGTGTCTTTTTGAATGACTAAACAATGTGTTTTTAATGGTCGGTGAATAGTAGTAGAAAGACCTTTCCGTGCTGCAAAACCAGCCAATAATACAGATTCGTTGGGTGTAATATCAGCGACACCTATATTGCATTTCAGTTGTGCTGCGTACAGCAAAGGGGTGAATAAAAATCCCACAGTCATGGCTATTACAATAGTAACTGATTTTAAAATATGCATGGTATTATTTTAATTAGAGAGAAATTAGCAAATTATAATTCAATAATATATGGAAGAAAAGTCGAAATAATTTATGAGTCCATAGCGAAAAAGTACAATGCCGGTTGCACCTGAAGGAGTTCCGGCAGGACTTTGAATTGCGTATCTGCAATCCGTTTCAAGATCACTTGCCGGCAGATTGACAACGTTATTATCTCCACTATAAGTTTGAAGTCCGGTCCATACCTCGGATTGTATGGTTGGATCAGCGGCTATGGCTGCTTTTACTTCATTGGCAAACCAACCGGATGTGGTAAAAATCCAATTCGTAGTTTTCTTATAATTATAACGATACACCATGGGCATAAAGATTTCGATATACTTACTCATTTTTCGTGTGTTCTGACCATAATAGTAAGCATTACTAGTGGTTTCCGGCATTACGGCTGCTGACATTTTTATATTGGGGTCCACTGCTTTAACAGCCACAGACATTTGTCGACAAAACTCAGTAACAGCATTTTCGCCTGTAACATTATTTCCTTCACTGCTATAGTTGCTTTGGTGAGCATTTCCCGGATAGCGAATATAGTCGAGATGAATACCGTCAATGTTGCCATATTGTACATATTGAACTGCTTTCTGAATCACCTCGTCAAAATGTGACTGGTTGTAAACATGCTTTCCTGTTTGTTCGTCGAGAATAATCGGATTTATCCAATCATTGCCATTACTAAAACATAAAAACCATAAGTGCACTTTTATTCCCAAAGCCCTGATTTGGTCTATTTTCTGACGATTAGCATCTTCGGTCATGATTGATTGAGACACGATTATATTACCAATGCCGTAATCTTTGAGCATTTGAAATGTTGAAACGCTTGCAGATTCAAAATGTGATTTCCACATCCATATACCATTATGTGAAGACATATCTACCGGTTCAGTTAAAACATTGACACTTCCTTTTGTAGTCGTCAATGTGTTTTTCCAGACATTATCCTGGACAGGAATACGGGCATAAGAACCGTTTTTATAATGTGGTATATTGACTCCTATCACAGCGTCGCGATCAAAAGAATCAATAATAGAATCTTTGGGAGACAAGAGTGAGATAATTAATTTTTGATTCATAGGAAATGAACCTGATAATGAGCCGTCTATCTTGTCTAAAACTAAATAAGCATCGGGATTTAATAAAGTGTTTTCAGGAATGACATAATAAATCATTGCTTTGTTTTGATCGTTTATATAACTGATTTTTACGCCGCCGGCATCTATCACTTCATTTGAAGAATTAAAGATTTCAAGCCATTCTGCATTTGATTTGGCGCAAATTTCGTTTAAAATGAGTCCGTTAAAAGTGCGCAAATCTTCGTTAAGATTTGTCGTGCCTTTCGTTGCCGATCGTGTGGCTTCCCACCATGATGCACCATCGGGTATGCGCGAATATGAACCATTGTATGGATATACAATATCTTTTCCTACGTCTTTATCTCTATTGAAAATATCAATTGTATCATTATACGGTGAAATAAGTGAAATGCAAAATGAAGAATCAAGCAAAACAGATATGTTTTCGTTAAATGTGTTTTTAGTTTTATCGATAACCAAATATGACTTTGAAGCCAATATCGTTTGTTCGGGAATGGTGTAAATAAGCTGTGTTACATTTTGAGAATTTTTATATACAAAATACACTCCTCCAATATTGAGTTCATCAGAAGATTTATTTTTTATTTCAATCCACTCGCTTCCCGTATCGCAATTCAGTTCGTTCAAAATCAAACCATTAAAAGAACGTTTGATTTCTTTTTCATCTTCACAGGAAGAAAGTATGAAAATACATATGAATGACAGGATTAAATAAAAAGTGTTTTTAAAAAATGGATGCATCACACGTTTTTGTTACAATAAAAATGGGGTTTGGTTTTAAATCAATTATTATACAGACAAGTTATAAAAAACAAGGGGCTGTCTCAAATAAAAAACAGCAAGGTGTCCTAGAAGTGTCCAAATGCCCCGAATATCGAAAGTAATGCAGCAGTTGGACACCTCTAAGATACCACCTTAAAAATCAGGGAGCACCTACGGTGCCATCGACCTTAATCACCTTATCGGTAACAGCCTCTAAATCAAGAGATGCATAGGGGGCTGTAATGATAAGGTAAGAATGGAGTGCAAATTTATCAACAGGACAGTCATTGGTATAATCGGAAGCAATTCCGGTCTCCAAATCATATTTTCCCAATACCATGGTGGTAGTTTTATTGATATCAAAAGTAGCAACAGGAGCATCTCCCGTAAGTGTACCACCTACTCTTGCAATCATACCTCCATTGAGCCAGATTGTATTTCCGATATCCTGACGCATTGTGACTCCGGTGATGGTTGTATAATTCGTCAATTCGGAAAGTCGCGTTCCTGATTTTGCCGGTATGCTTGCCGAACCGCTTAAAACTAACCGGTTGTCGTTTAAATCTACAACGCAAGCAGGACCGGTTCCGGCACCTCCGTAAATTACGACATTGTCCTTAATAACACCACCTGTCATAGCCAATATACCGGTGGTCAAATGTAGGGCACCGCCACCTGCTCTGTGAGAAGCTTCTGCTGAATTGCCGGAAATTTCACCCCCAGACATTTTAATTGTAGCACCAACTTCCGGAAAAACAGCGCCACCATAAGCATTACCTCCCTTGTTGATAGCTCTGTTGCCGGTTATTTTTGCATTTCCTTTGATTTCCATCACTGCTTCGGCTCCTGTAATGTAAACACCACCGCCCCACGCTATTTTCCCATTACGTTTTTCAGCATTCCAGGGTGAGGGAAAAGGTTTAGCGCAACAAATAGTGTTATTGGATATTTGTGCATTCTCATCAAGGGTTAAATGTCCTCGCACAGTGATACCACCTCCAAGAATACTAACATCTTCGGGATCATCCAAAACATAAGCATTTCCTGTAACTTTAGTATGTCCTTTAAGGATAAGTTCTCCTTCAGTTCCCACAACTACCAATGAAAAAGTATTATTTTTTTCATCAGTTCCTCCATATTCGGGAGTTGCATATCCTTGCAGAGTAACATAACCGTCAACTATTATTTTAGAGCCACCCGACATTGAAAGCAGTACTCCATTAGTTGCCAGTTTAAGTTTTCTCACTGTTGTGCTATTTTCAGGAGTTGTGATGACAACCGTAGTATTTGGATGGTCATTTCTGATACGTTTGTCAACCGTTTCATCGGAATACAGATAAAGGACAACAGATTCTCCTTTCACACTTGCTACACGATCGGCTATACTCAGCACCATTACCGGGATTTGAATAACAGGGGCAGATCCTACAGCAATAGTAACTTTAGCAAGACTATCAGGAACGGAAAAATCGTATTGCAGGTATTCTTCTTTCAATTCGATGATACTCTTTATTCCATCTACATCCGTTCCCTGCACTACAATCCCCGTTGTGTCAAACGGTTCTTTTACTCCATAAACGGTTTTAACCGGTCCGGAAATGAGTTCGATACTTGCAATCTGTAGTTCGGTAACTACAAAACGAATATCAAAACTCTTTTCGGCAATACCTTTTCCACTTACATAAATGGTAGCCCGATAATCGCCATTGGCAAGACCCGTTTTGGGCGCTACAGTAAACGTTGCATCTTTCCCTACTTCAATATTATCTACGGTTGTCACTGACAAATCGAAATCCAAGGCTGCCGGTCCGTCAACAGCAATTGTAATCCTGCCGGTAGCTTCCGTGCCTGTATTGGTAATGGTAACTGTAAGCGGTTCAACCGCAGGATAATTTTCCCCCGTTGCTGAAGGAAAATCATAAGCTTCCGTCTGACTTATTGAGATACTCAATATTTTTTCATCTTCAACACAACCGAAGAATAAAACAATAATTGTTGCAATTCCTAATAATTTATATAACAAAACTTTTTTCATATTTCATTATGAGTTTTTATATTTTATACAATTCTTAATATTTTATTTTGCACCTACACTACCATCAAGCTTAATTTCTTTATCGGTAACAGCTTCCAGGGTAAGAGATGCATAGGGGGCTGTAATAATAAGATAAGAGTGGAGTGCAAATTTATCAACAGGACAGTCATCTGTATAATCGGAGGCAGTTCCGGTTGCTATGTCATATTTTCCAAGCGCCTTGGTGGTGGTTTTATTGATATCAAAAGTAGCAACAGGAGTATCTCCCGTAAGCGTACCGTCCACCCTTGCAATCATACCTCCATTGAGCCAGATTGTATTTCCGATATCCTGACGCATTGTGAGTCCTTCACCTGTAATAGTTGTATAACCTGACAATTCGGAAATTCGCGTTCCCGATTTTGCCGGTATGCTTGCCGAACCGCTTAAAATAAATCGATTTTCTCTTAAATCTACAACGCAAGCAGGACCGGTTCCGGCACCTCCGTAAATTACGACATTGTCTTTAATAACACCACCTGACATAATCAATATACCGGTAGTCAAATGTAGGGCACCGCCACCTGCTCTGTGAGAAGCTTCTGCTGAATTACCGGAAATTTCACCTCCATACATTTTAATTGTAGCATCGGTTTCCGGGAAAATAGCACCGCCATAAGCATTACCTCCCTTATTGATAGCTCTGTTACCGGTTATTTTTGCATTTCCTCTGATTTCCACTATTCCACTTCCCGTAACATAAATACCACCGCCCCATGCTATTTTTCCATTACGATTGTTGGCATTCCAGGGTGTAGGGAATGGTTTAGCACAACAGACAGTATTATAGGATAATTGTGCATTCTCATCAAGGATTAAAAGTCCTCCTGATCGTACAGTAATACCACCTCCAAGAATACTCGTTCCTTCGTAATCATCCAGAGCATAAGCATTTCCTGTCAATTTGGAATGTCCCAACATGGTAAATTCACCATTTGCCCGTACATTAACCAATGAGTTATTATTGTTGATGTCATCCGATCCTCCATAATCAGAGGTTGCAAGTCCTTTCAGCGTAACATGTCCATCTAATGTCACCTTATTACTTATATTAAACATATAACCTGCCGCTGTTTGTTTAAGAATTCGCTCGGTGTCATCACAAGAAGTCAGTGTGATAAAGGTATTAACACTGTCTACAGTTATAGTTGCCGGAATTTCCTCGTCAGCATACATAATAATGGTAGCCGTGCTACCGGCAGCAGCCTCAAACCTTTCAGCCAAACTTTCAACGGTAACTTCGCAGGTTGTTGTTTGCAAATTATCTGCGGTAGTTGCTGTAATGGTAGTTGTACCTTTCGTTGTCCCTGCTGTAACAACTCCTGTTGTACTATTAACTGATGCGATATCAGGATCATCACTTGTGTACGTTACTCCTTGCTCTGGCACAACAGTGGTTTCAAGTTTAAAAGAACTTTCATAACCAATCGTAATAGCGCTTTGATTCAGCTTTAAAATCACTGTATTAACTGTCTTTGAGAAGGAATATACGCCTTGCGTTGTCTCTCCCTTGAAAATCTCAAATGTTTCATTGGTAGAATTAGGTATGATTTTGTAAGTCTGACCGGATTCCAAATTAATGACAGTACCGTCAATATCGAGTTTTCGAACATCCTGTGTTTGCATTCCGGCACAAAACAACAGGGAAATGAATAAAAAAGTTATTTTTTTCATAGTTTATTTACTTAATAAATTTAACAATATCATTGGCTTTTTTTACAAAGTATACTCCGGGATATAGATTTTGAATATTGATATCAATCTCTGTGTTTTCAGTGTTAATATGAGTGATCATATTACCGGCAACGGAATAGATACCAATTAATCCAAGGGGTTCTTTTGCTTTTAAATGCAATAATCCCGCTTTATGGTCGACAAAAGTGATCAATCGAGCATGAAATCTGGTCATTTCATCGACTGTTGAAACAACATTAACAAATTGCATGGAACGAATCGAATCAAAGTTGTAAGTCCTGTCTTGACCAGGATCGCTTGCAAAAACAATATCCACAACATCATTCAGAATTTGAATTTCTCCTCCTTCCATGGAGAAATAATCTGAACCGGGACCTTCTCCAGTGACATAATTCACTGTCAGATACGGCGTGCTTGCACATATGCATGCTGCTGTTGCAATTAAAGCAACCGTCAAAATGTAAATTTTCTTTTTCATTTTTTTTGAATAAAAATTAATAATTGATAATTAAATAAATAGCTACAGATTAATAATTAAAATTTTTACCAACCAGGATTTTGGGGACGTAGAGCAGGATTTAATGTAAGTTCATTAGTAGGTATTGGGTACAAATAATCTCTTTTTAAATTAAAAAGGTAACCATTTTCCATGGGTGCATACTGTGCATATGGATCAATATATCCATTGCTGTCTTCATTCAAATACTCCGGAGGTGAACTTTGTGTTTCCGGCCATTGAGATAGTTTAGCTCCTTTGGGTCTGTAATTGACAATGAGCTCATCGGCAGCAGCCCAACGGAAAATATCATCAACGCGAAAACCTTCACATGCAAGTTCTACTGTTCTTTCTCTTCTTATTTCCTGCAGCAAGGGGCTAACGGCAGCTGCACCAGTTGTGGTAAACAGCCAATAGGGGTCTGTTTGAATATTATTTATGTCAAGCTCCGGCATACCAACTCTGTTTCGAAGTAAATTGATGGTTTTATCAATGTCTGTCTGGGTGATGATTCCAAGTTCAGCTTTAGCTTCCGCATTGATCAGCAATACTTCTGCATAACGAAAATAAATACAACCATTAGTTCCTTTTCTGTTGTCATATTCGGTTTTGTCGGCACTATGTCCCTTGTACAACTGATAACCCGTGACACATCTGGTACCTAATTCCGCTGTAATCATTGGTTTTTCAAACAAAACATCAGGTTTCCATCTGTAATGTTTTCCGTCAGGTACACAAATAGTCTGATTTAAACGTGGATCGCGATTTTTGACTACTGAAAGTAAATCATCATCACCTTGATAGAGAACATTTTTTGTATTTGGGGCAACATAAATAGGTTTGCCATCCGAACAAAGGTATAAATCGACAAGACGTTTTGTTATACCAACGCCTGCACCGGTATATGAGATGTTAATCCAACGATTAAATAATTGTTCTGCATCAGTTGAATATTTTCTCCAAAAAAGTACTTCTTTGCTGGAACTATAATCTTTTTGGTTAAAAAGATTCCAATAACCATCGGTTTGACCAATGTTATCAAGTCCGGGATAGCTATTTAATTCAGCCATCTGCATTAATGAATCTGTCGCAGCAACTGCCTTTTGAAGAAAGCGAGTTCCTTTGTCTCCATTCTGTACTTTAAATAGCGTGTTTTTTAAATCGTGATATTTTTCCCAGGTACCTTCATATAAAGCAATTCTGGCCTGTAATGCCAATGCTGTTTCTTTTGTGATTCTACCTGTCCAAATGCCATTACCACGTGCCGGAAGATATTCAACAGCACGGTCTAAATCAGCCATGATAGAATCCACCACTATGTTTCGCGGATGACGATTACCAAATAATTCTTCGGAATCAGGATTTAAAAGTGACGATGTCCAGGGAACTGCTCCAAAACGTTTGATTTTATCAAAATAAAAAATAGAACGAAAAAATAATGCCTCGCCAACATATTTTGAAATTTGAGAAAAATCGGCATCGACACGTTGGTAGTGTGCCATAAAGTAATTTATGTTTCTTAATATCTCCCAATCAGATAATTGCCATCCACCTCCACTGGTAGGTAAAACATTCTCTCCATTCATACGTTTGTTGTAATCAACTTGAATGAGTAGATCGCTACCACTAAAAGCATCGTCTGTATAAGGTCCTATTACATCGTATCTTGAAGAATTATAATTGGCAAATAAGCTTGCTTTATTATATAAGTTGTTGATATAGATTTCTAAATCGTTCGGAGTTTTCCAAAACAATGCATCGTTGATTTTTGATAAAGGTCCACGCTCTAAAAAATCATCATTGCAACCGATTAGTCCGATTATTCCACCGAACACAATTACGCTTATTAGATATTTATTTAGTTTCATGATTTTAAATTTGAAAAAATCTTGTATTCCATTTAAATAAGCCAGATAAAATTAAAAAGTAACGTTTAAACCAAAAGCCCATGTTTGTTGTAAGGGATAAAGTTTACCATCTGATGTTGAAAATTCAGGGTCCAGAGTCTTAATCATTTTTGTCCATGTAGCTATATTTTCTGCATTTACAAAAAGGCGAATTTTCTGAAGATTTATTTTATTAATCAAAGATTTTGGAATGTTATATCCCAATTGAACATTTTTTATACGTACGTAGGCAGCATTTTGCAAATAGCGAGTTTGTTCATATGTATTTTTCATGTTTTCATTACTGAAATACATTTTTGGGAAATAGGCTTTGGCATTTTCTTCCGGTGTATTGTATTCACTCCACCTGTTATGTTGAGGCTGCCACATGGTTGCTTGTGCGTAGGAGCCTTGTCTGGGAACACCCCAAACAAAATTTGCAAAACGATATTCACCTGTATTATGATTTGCCGGAGAATTTCGTTTGCCAACACCTTGAATGAACGCATTAAAATCAAAATTTTTATAATCTGCTGCGAGAGTAATACCGAAAGAATAACGTGGTGTTGTGTTGCCAATTATTCTCCGGTCACCCGGATTATCAACTGTATTGTTTCCCCAGGTGATTTTTCCATCTCCGTCTAAGTCAGCATAACGAACATCACCCGGGGTCCAGGGCTTGGCATTCAGTAGTGATTGGTCGGGTGCTTCATCAATTTCTTCCTGGCTTTGGAATAAACCGACTGTTTCGAAACCCCAGATTTCCCCAAATTGACGTCCTTCATACCAAATAGGATTATAAACTGTTCCTAAACCTGAAATAGTCATTTTGTTAGGGTTAGGATATTTAGTGATCACGCTGGTATAATCACTTAGAATCATGTTCACGCTATAATTGAAATCGTCTATTCTATGTCTCCATTGCATGTTTAATTCAAAACCTACTGTTTTCATGGCTGCGTTGTTGACAAGAGGAGCTGATGCACCTAAAAATGCCGGTAATGCTTCAGCAGGTCCCTGATAATCGGAAGCAGATCGCTGATACCAATCAAAACCGATATTCAATTGATTGGACAAAAAGGAAATGTCTGTACCGAAATTTATGGTATTGGTAGTAACCCAAGTAAGATTAGGATTAATGATATTGGCAGGATATTGGACCATAGGTGCTTGCCCGTCGCTAAAAATCCAGGTATTGTATCCCGATGTAGAAGAAAATGTTCGAAGCGAAGGATAGAAAGGATAATATCCGGCAGATCCTTGAGATCCCTGAGAACCAAATGAACCCCTGATCTTAAATAGATTTACGACTTTTAATAATGGACTCCAGAACGATTCTTTTGAAGGAACCCATGCGGCGGATACACCCGGATAAAATTTAAAACGAACATCTTTCAAAAAACGGGAAGTACCGTCATAACGACCATTAAATTCAATCAAATATTTTTGTTTGTAATTATAATTGATACGTCCAAATGTTCCTCGTGTCGCTATTTGTTCATTCAAATCCGCAACAGATATTTTGGTTCCATGTGTAGTAGAAAGTGATAAAATATTATCTGAATAAAGTTCATTGTTGCTTGCAATGGCATATAAAGTATTATATAACTCTTGTACATAACCAATCATCCCCTTAAAATAGTGATTACCAAGAGTTTTTTCATAACTTGTAAAACAGTTGAACACATGACGTTCATCAGTATCAAATCTTCTGTTGATTGAGTTTGGCGATGTACCACTAAGAACGGCAAGTTTTCCGCTTGGTAATACATGATATATTGTTTTAAGATGAGTTAATCGGTTTGAATACAAACCGGTAAAAGAATAGTTTGCAGTTATGTCCCATCCTTCTATTGGTTTGATAATAATTTCACCTGTAAGTGTTCCGTCGTCAGTAACAGTGTGGATACGTCCTCCCTCTGAAAATGCTGTTACGTAACTTCCTATTGAATAATTTCCATCAGGATTAAATAATGGCTGAGTAGGTCTTCTTTGGGCTAATATGTGTAAGATATTGGCGTTGGCGAAAGTAGCGCTATTGGGAGTGTCTTTCACGCTTCTTGAAAATGCACTACGAAAACCGACTGTCATCCATTTTGACAAATCAGATTGAAGGGTAGTTCGTGCATTATAGCGTTGGTAATAATCATTTCCATAAGTGTACATTCCTTGTTGATCGGTAAACCCTATGCCAACATAATATGATGTTGTTTTTGTTCCGCCACTTAATCCAATATTGTGCATTTGATTGAAAGAAAAATCTTTAAAATGAATACCAAACCAATCATTATTTGCATTGGCGCTAAAAGTTGCTAACCATGTGTCTGTATTTTGATCTTTTAATGTTTCTTCTTTTAAAGTACCATTCATGTAATCTATGATTCTTTTGACTGTAGCTCCATTATATAGCTTAGCTGTGTTTGCGTTGTCGCTGAATTGATTGAATGCCATCGCATAATCAAGTGAATTCATCATCTTCGGTAAACTGATTGGTTGTAAAAACATCAGATTGTTACTGTAAGTGATGGTTGATTTTTTTTCCAATTCTCCTTTTTTTGTTGTTATCAGAATAACACCAAAAGGGGCACTGGAACCGTAAATTGCCGCTGAAGCTGCGTCTTTCAACACGGTAATACTCTCCACATCATTCATGTTTATGTTGTTGATATTGCCTCCCTGTACACCGTCAATTACAATAAGAGGAGCTTCAGCCAATGCATTGCCATTAATGTCGAAACCTGTATATCCGCGAATATTAATATGTTGTGCTGCTCCGGGAGCTCCTCCGGAGGAGTCCCAGTCTCCGGCTAAATTACTTGCATTGGGTGAAATATTTAAATTGCCTATGGTCCCTTGCAGGGCTTGTGCTACATTAGATACGGAACGATTCTCGATGACCTTTCCTTCTAAAGAAGCAACTGCTCCTGTTAAATTTTCCCTTTTTTGTACTCCATAACCAATAACAACAACTTCTTTCAAAGTTTGCACATCTTCTTGAAGTGTGATGCGAAGATCTCTTTGATTTTTGATTTGAATTTCCTGGGTTACAAAACCTACGTAAGAAACAACAAGGATTGCATTGCTCGACACCTCTAAAGTAAAATTACCGGATGTGTCAGTAATGGTTCCACGTGAGGTGTTTTTTTCTTTGACTGTTGAACCAATTATCGGCTCTCCTGAATCGTCCAGAACAACTCCTCTAATTCTAATCAATGTTACCTGTTCTCTTGCGGTTGTTGTGGGAGTGATTTTTTTTAGCACAATATTTTTCTCTCTGATATTATAAGATAAAGCCTGTCCTTGAATGATTTGTTGGATAGCTTCTTCAACAGGCGCATTATCAAGCGAAAGAGATATAATTTTTTTTACATCAACATCTCTAACTTCAAATACAAAAGAATACGAATACTTGTTTTTCAATGCCTCCATTGCGTCCTTAACAGTTATGTTTTCGAGCTTCATGGTAATATTTTGACCCAATAAAACAACCTGGAGAAACAATAAACAAGAAACTAAAAAAGATTTTTTTATTATTGAATTCATCTGATAATTGATTTAAGAATATTAATTTACCTTTTACCCTTGAAGATAATTACAGTAGATACATTTGGAATAATCAAGTCGTTTAAATCCGGGTCGATGATTGCCTGAAAAGTCAACGAGTTTTCAGTAAGTTCAGCATTGATGACTGTGTTTTTCAAACCCGAAACTGTCGGGTCGTTAATGGCAATGCCCAATGGAGTAAAATCAAAAGTACTATGAGCTGAAAACACAAATTTTGTCTGATTGTTTTCCGTTACTGTTTGCATATTGTCTTTAAATTCCAATATCATGGAAAAAGAGTTTTTTAAAGGAATTGAAGTGACAAAAGAGAGTGAGATCTTTCCACCCACAGAATCTATTTTAGTATTGGCAATTATCCCTAAAGTATCCGTAGTTAATATATCTGTGCAAATACTATCAATTGGAGAAGTAATGATTGCATTTCCTCTATAAGTTGCCAAATAATTTTGTCGTTTTATTTTAAAATTGTCGACAACTTTCAACGTGTTATTAATGATGGAAATATAGGTTGAATCTTCTCCTAGAGATTCATTCAGGAGTGAAGTGATGGTTATTGTCTCTGTATTGTTTCCTGAAGTAGGAGAGATATCAAGCCAAGGCACTTTTTCATATAAAATTTCCCACTTTCTATTGGAAACGAGTGTTAATGTTCTGGTTTCTCCTGTAGGAGACAATAACAACTCTTTTGTAAATGCTCCTGCCTTATCGTCAATTAAAGCGAAATAAGCTGCTTTGAAAGGTTCTTCTTTTTCGCTGCATGATGTAATTATTTGCGAAAAAATTGCAAATAAAATAAGGGGGAAAATCAATTTGGTTTTTCTGATTATTAATGATGTTTTTGCCATGTAATTAATTAATTAGATTTATCCTGAACGACATTGATGAAATATTGCAATTTCAGAAGGTTGCTTATAATAACATGACAGTGTAAAAACTTATAAGGGTAGTGAAAATATGTTTATTTTTCAATAATGTTGCTGATAAATATTTTACGGTCTGACTTTGACAAATATTTATCAAAGTTCAAATCATAAACAAACTGATTTGATAACAATATTGTTGATACTAAATAATAGAATTAAGAAGTGTTGTGATTGGTTAATTTAATGTGTTTTGCACGGGAAACAAAACGACTTCCGAGCCATTAATGGTATATTTCAATTTGTTTGTTCCTGCTAATTTGTCAAGAACATCTCTAATGGTATTTTCCGTTCGTGAAAAATGACCATAAAATCGGTATGTATTAAGTGACTCATCGGTAACACTAATTTTAACGTTGTAATTTCTTTCTAAAGTTCGGATGATGTCATGTAAAGGTAGTCCGTCAAAAAATAAACTACCATTTATCCATCCTAAGCCATTCTTCGAAACTACATTGGATAATTTCATGGTTTTAGTACGTTTATTCAATGTAACTTTCTGATTTTGACAAAGAGTTAAATTGTCACCGGGTTTAAGTTGGTTGTGAGAAATAATTTTTCCTTCTTCTAAAACAACAGTAGTTTCCTCGTCGTTTTGATAATTTTTAAAATTAAAAGTAGTACCAACAACTTCAACAACCAGTTCTTTTGTTATGACTTTCATGGGCAAGTTTTCGTTTTTAGTAACTTCAAAATATCCTTCCCCTGAAAGCTGAACTTGCCTGTCAACCACACCGAAGCCTTGTGAATATGTTATTTTGGAACCGGCATTTAGCCACACCAAAGTACTGTCTGGCAAATAAATTTTTGTTGTAGATCCTAAAGGTGCTTCCATGACAATATTGGTAAACTGTTTTTTAATGGTGTTGCTTCCTTGATGATACGCAAAAAAAGAAACTATCAATATAATTGCTGCAACGGCAGAGACACGCAGTAGAGTAGGCCAAATATTGCGTGTGAACCGATTCCTTTTTTTGATGTTTTTATTTATAAAATCACGATACGCTTTTTCTTTGTTAAAACGTTCAGTGTCTGAAGCACAAATTGATGAAAACCATACTTCTCGTATTTTCAAAAAATAAATTTTATTATCATGGGAGGCATTAACCCAATCATGCAATTGAGTTAATTGTGATGAGTTCAACGAACCGGAAAAATAAACGGCAATCAGTTCATCTATATCATTAATACGTGTGGAAGGTAACTTCATTTTTCTCTTTTAAATACATGACAGTTTAAAAACATTATTGGGTAGTAAGTTCTATATTTATTTATGTCTTTTTTTTAAAATAACTTTTGTGTGGTTTTATGTGTGGAAATGCAAATATTTGTCAATCTCCTGAGCTAGCTTAGCGATGGCATTTTTTATATGATACTTGACGGTATTTACAGATATATCTAAAATGGAAGCAATTTCATCATAACTTTTATTTTCAAATCTACTCATTTTAAATACTGTTTTTGACTTATTTGGTAACTGTTCAATTGCTGAAATAATT
>JGI24500J29687_10017589_pt1 | contig 34703 bp, 47 predicted proteins | sample BioPla2RNA1_FD_29687 | JGI IMG/M metagenome (IMG submission 29687) | reverse complement strand
TGCAGATTCAAACATGATGGCCGGAAGAAACATAGTGTCTGCCAAGGGAAACATTGAAAACGGCTTCTTGCCTTTGCCTGACCCCGAGATTAGGCCCGATCTCATCTATCTCTGTTCTCCCAGCAACCCTACAGGTGCGGTTTATACCAGGGAGGAACTGAAACTCTGGGTGGAATATGCCCTCAGCAATTCGGCGGTAATCCTGTTTGATGCGGCCTATGAAGCCTTTGTTCATGATCCCTCCTTGCCCACCAGCATCTACCAAGTAGAAGGGGCAAAGGAATGTGCCATAGAGTTTTGCTCCCTGTCTAAGACGGCAGGGTTTTCGGGAGTGCGCTGCGGGTATACAGTGGTTCCCCAGGAACTTGTGCGCGATGGCGTTTCTCTGAACAGGCTCTGGCTCAGAAGGCAGACCACTAAGTTCAACGGAGTGTCCTATATCGTGCAGAGAGGGGCTGCTGCCGTTTTTACCGATGCAGGCCTGGCACAGGTTAAGGAGAACATAGCGTACTACATGGAAAATGCCAGGCTGATTGCACAAAAGTTGGATCAGCTTGGCATCTGGCATGTGGGCGGTGAAAATGCCCCCTACATTTGGCTGAAGTGCCCGGACTCCATGTCTTCCTGGGACTACTTTGAATACCTGCTGTCATCGTTCCAGATTGTCGGAACCCCTGGGGCAGGATTTGGGGCACAGGGGGAAGGCTTTTTCAGATTCTCATCCTTTGGCAGCCGGGAGAATATCCTGGAAGCCATGGCAAGGCTGTCATAAAGGAAAACCCCCATACCATACTGGCCGGGGGCTGACAGGTCTGCAAGATGAGCTTAGCGCTTGGAGAATTGAGGCGCTCTCCGAGCTTTCTTCAAACCGTACTTCTTTCTTTCCTTCATACGCGAATCTCTTGTGAGGTATCCCGCCTTCTTCAATGGACCTCTCAAGTCTTCATCAACAGTCACCAGGGCGCGAGCGATACCATGACGGATAGCTCCAGCCTGGCCCGTTGTACCTCCACCATGTACATTGACAATAATGTCGTACTTACCTTCGGTGTTGGTAAGTACTAAAGGCTGACGTACGATGGTTCTCAGCACTTCGCGACCAAAGTATTCATCAATTGATCTTTTATTGATGGTAATGTTGCCATTACCAGGAATTATCCTTACACGAGCCACGGAATGCTTTCTGCGACCGGTGGCGTTATTCATTTCTGCCTTACGAGCAACATTCATCCCGACTGCCTCCCTTCACTTAGGGTTATTGGGTCTGTATTCGTTTAGTACTTCAGAATAAGAGTCTCCGGCTGCTGTGCCTCGTGGGGATGTTCAGCACCGGCGTAGACCTTCAGTTTTTTAATCATCTTACGGCCTAGTTTATTATGGGGAATCATACCCCAGACAGCCGCTTTCACAACTCGTTCCGGATGGCGTTCCAACACTTCGCCTGCAGTAACCGATTTAATCCCACCTGGATATCCACTGTGACGATAGTACTTCTTGTCCTGCAGCTTCTTGCCAGTCAAGTGGATTTTCTCCGCGTTGATGACGATGACGTGATCGCCGGTATCCACATGCGGGGTATAGATTGGCTTATGCTTACCCTTCAGGATCGCAGCTACTTGCGACGCCAGACGGCCTAAAGTCTGTCCTTCGGCATCAACTACATACCACTTTCTTTCCACTTCCTGTGGTTTTGCTGTGTAGGTTTTCATTTCGGGATTTCCCCCCTTTTTATCCAACAAGTATATGCTGACTACTGAGTGTCCAGCAGAAAGCCTTACTTTGGCGGCGAACGGGGCTATACGCTGCCACAAGGCTTTTTAAAGAAAAATTACCAAGTTTCATTCTACCGCACTCTCGGTCCCGTGTCAACCATAATTTACGCTTTCCAAGAACAGCCCCTGGGGCGCAATGGCGGCTCCGGCAAGGCGCCTGTCCCTGCTTGCCAAAATGCAATGCACATCATCCTGGCTCAAGCTGCCCCGGCCCACTTCAACCATGGTGCCCACGATATTGCGCACCATCTTGTAGAGAAAGCCATCGGCGGTGAAACGAATCGTTTTCACTGGGCCACTGGCATCTACCGTTACCTGATGCATCGTCCTAACTGTGGTCTTCACACTGCTGCCGCTCGAAGCAAAAGCCGCAAAGTCATGCTCGCCAATGAAAAGCTTGCTGCATTTCGCGATAGCTTCCCAGTTCAGGGGCTCTCTGCTCCAATAGGCATACCGCTGCAGAAAGACATTGGGAAATTCATCCTCATAAATCTGATAGCGGTAGGTCTTCGCCAGAGCACTGTAACGTGCATGGAAGCTTTCAGCTTCCAGCCTGCTGCCGATGACGCGAATATCTTTGGGAAGCAGGGCGTTGAGGGCGTATGGAAGCCGCTCTACAGGCACTGTCAGCCGATCATCCCGGAAACTCACCGTCTGGCCTTCACTGTGCACTCCGGCATCAGTTCTGCCCGCGCCGGCGATCCGGATGAAGTTCGGCCCAAGCCTGCTCAACGCTGCCTCCAGCTCGCCCTGAATCGTGCGTTGGCCGGGCTGAACCTGAAATCCTGCGTAGTCTGTACCGTCATACTGCACAATCAAAACATAGGTCTGCATCTCTATCCCCTTAGAACAGTAAGCCCATCAAGATAGAAAAGGCTGCTACAAGGATCAGGGCAATGCGATCATGCTGCTGGAACTGCAGCTCCCTGAGCTTGGTCCGCCCCTCGCCGCCGCGGTAGCCCCTGGCCTCCATGGCGATAGCGAGGTCATCTGCTCGGCGAAATGCATTTACAAAGAGGGGGACCAACAGGGGAATCAAGCTTTTTGCCCTCTGCATCAGCCCTCCGCTTTGGAAGTCCGCTCCCCTTGCCATCTGGGCTTTCATGATCTTCTCCGTCTCTTCCAGGAGAGTAGGAATGAAGCGCAGCGCAATCGTCATCATCATAGCCAGCTCGTGGGCGGGAATTCCAATCCTCTTGCCGGGCCTCAGCAGGGTCTCGATCCCGTCGGTAAGCTGCATTGGAGATGTGGTCAGCGTCAGCATTGATGTGCCTATAATCAAGAGAATCAGCCTGGTGCCCATCAGAAGCCCCCTGATCAAGCCTTCCCAGGTGACCTTCAGGAACAGGAATTGGAAAATGACCCGTCCATCGGTCATAAACAGGTGCAGCGCCAAAGTGAGCACCAAAATCACCATCAGGGGCCTGATCCCCCGGAGCACAAACCTGCCCGGGATCTTAGAAGCACGCACCACAAGGGCAATGGCCAGGGCTGCCAGTCCGTAACCTACGAAACCGTCAATCACAAATAGAAGAACGATGAGGGCCAGGGCAGACAGGATTTTTGTCCTGGGGTCAAGGCGATGAATAATGGAATCGCCGGGGATGTGCTGACCGATTGTCACACTTCGAAACATCCTCATTTCCGCCACCCCATTACTCTTATGATCTCCTCTTCAGCCTCCGGCACAGTCAGGATATCGGTTCTCACATCCAGGCCCCTGGCCTTGAGCTCATGCATCAGTTCGGTTATCTCAGGTACGCCAAGCCCAAGTTCCCTGAGCCTGGCCACTTCTCTGAAGACTTCCACCGGGGTGCCGTCCAGAGCAACCGTTCCCCGGTCCATTACAATTAACCGGGTAGCCAATCGTGCGATATCTTCCATGCTGTGCGTTACCAGAACCACGGTAATGCCGTCGTTGTGGAGCTGGCTGATTTCAGCCAGGATCTCCTCTCTGCCTTCCGGATCCAGGCCGGCTGTAGGTTCGTCAAGGACCAGGACCGAGGGACGCATAGCCAACACACCGGCGATAGCAACTCTGCGCTTCTGACCACCGCTGAGCTCAAAGGGCGATTTGTCCTTAATCGCCTCAAAGTCCAAACCGACATAGGCCAGTGCTTCCCGTACCCGCTGAATCACATCCTCGTCTGACAGTCCAATATTGCGCGGTCCAAAGCCCACATCTTCCAGTACAGTCTCGCCAAAAAGCTGGTGTTCAGGGTACTGAAAGACCATGCCCACCTTCTGGCGAATCAGGCGCAGCTGCGTATCCTTTAAGGTCAAGTCCACACCGTCAACAAACACCTTGCCTGAATCGGGCTTCAGCAAACCGTTAAAATGCTGGATCAGCGTGGACTTTCCCGAACCTGTCGGACCGATAATCCCCACAAGCTCGCCGTCTTCAATCTCGAGGCTGACATTCCTCAACGCGGCTTGACTCATAGGCGTACCCTCAAGGTAACTGAAAGAAACATTTTCTAATCGGATGGACATAACAGCATCACCATTTCATTTACAGTCAGTATTCCCTGAGGAACTGAACAGCCGCGATTTCTCAGGCGTTCCGCCAAATCAGTCACCTGCGGAACATCCAAATGGAGTCTGCGCAAGAGCTCCACCTGACTGAAGACTTCCCGGGGGGTGCCCTGCAGTACAATACGCCCTTCATCCATTACGATCACCCGGTCTGCCCCGATCACCTCATCCATGTGATGGGTAATGTGCAGGACAGTGATCCTTTGCTCCTTGTTCAAGCGATGAATAGTCCTCATTACTTCACTTCGCCCTGCAGGGTCCAGCATGGCGGTGGGCTCGTCCAGGACGATGCACTTTGGCAGCATACTGATAACGCCGGCAATGGCTACCCTTTGCTTTTGCCCTCCCGACAGCTGATGAGGTGAATGGAGACGGTAAGAGAGCATGTCCACAGCCTTCAGAGCTTCGGTAATGCGCCGCTCAATTTCTGCAGAAGGAATGCCCAGGTTCTCAGGTCCAAATGCCACATCTTCTTCCACAGTTGTGGCCACAAGCTGATTGTCGGGGTTTTGAAAAACCATGCCCACCTTCTGCCTGATCTCCCACACCTTTTCCTGATCGGCGGTATCCAGTCCTGCAACGATTACTTGACCCGAAGTGGGAGTGAGAAGGGCATTGACGTGCTTAGCCAAAGTGGATTTTCCTGAACCGTTGTGGCCGAGAACTGCTACGAACTCACCCTCAAAAACCTCAAAATTGATCTCCTTGAGAGCGTGCAGACCTTCCCCTCCATGTGTCTTGGCATAGATAAAGCTGACATCTTTGAATCTAATTAAGGGTTCTGTCATAGGACACCTCGAGTCTCAAAACAAAACGCAGAGGGGATTCCTCTGCGACCTTGTTTGTACATTCTACACCCATTCAATGATCGCCATCGGCGCCGCATCACCCCGACGGACACCGGTCTTGATTATCCTGGTGTATCCTCCGTTCCGCTCCGCCATTCTTGGAGCTATATCATCGAAAAGTTTCTTTACAGCAGCGGGATCCAACAAAAATTGGGCGGCTTGCCGCCTTGCGGCCAGATCTCCTCGCTTGCCTAAAGTTACCATTTTATCTGCTAAAGGTTTGATGCTTTTCGCTTTGGATTCTGTAGTTTCAATCCGGCCATGTAACACTAACGAGGTCACTTGTCCCCGGAGTAACATCTTCCGGTGGCCAGAAGTTCTACCCAACTTCCTGAGTTTCATCTTGCTCACCTACCTCACTCATCAGATTTGCGCAGGGCAAGCCCCAATTCGCCAAGTTTTTCCTTGATTTCCGCAAGAGATTTTTTTCCAAGATTGCGTACCTTCATCATGTCCTCTTCTGTCTTGCGAATCAACTCATCAACGGTGTTAATTCCAGCCCGTTTCAGACAGTTGTACGAACGTACGGAAAGATCCAACTCCTCAACGGTCATCTCCATTAGGCGATCGATGCTTTCTTCTTCTTTTTCCACCATAATCTCCACGCTGCCCACACCCTCTGTCAAATCTGTGAACAGCTTGATGTGCTCCATCAAAATCTTGGCAGCTAGGCTCACGGCGCTATCTGGGGCAATGGTACGATTGGTCCAGACCTCAAGAACGAGTCTGTCGTAGTCAGTAATTTGCCCAACCCGTGTATCCTCGATATGATAAATTGCCTTGGTCACAGGGGTGAAAATGGAATCCACCGGGATCAAGCCAATGGGATGGTCTGGGCTCTTGTTGCCTTCTGCGCTGACATAGCCGCGGCCCTTCGCCACAGTAATATCCATATTGAGCTTGGCTCCCTTTTGCAACGTGGCAATAACCAAGTCTGGATTGAGAATCTCCACGGAAGGATCAGGGATAATATCACCGGCGAGCAGAGGCCCTTCTTTGTCGGCTTCTACCCGAATCGTCACAGGCTCATCGGTGTGCAGCTTTACCAAAAGCTTCTTGAGGTTCAGCACGATGTCTACAGTATCTTCCACCACTCCATCGATGGTGGAAAACTCGTGCAGTACACCGTCGATGTGAACGGAAGTCACCGCGGTTCCCGGCAATGACGAAAGCAGGATTCTGCGCAGGGCATTGCCCAAGGTAATACCATACCCGCGTTCTAACGGCTCCACAATGAACTTGCCATAGCTGTCCGTTAGCTCTGCTTGCTCAATCCTTGGTTTTTCTATTTCAATCATAGTTCTTGCACCCTCCTTTGCGAACGCGTGGGCCGAACTAGTTAAACTCTGCGTCGTTTCGGTGGACGACAGCCGTTATAGGGTATTGGAGTTACGTCTTTGATAGTGGTCACGTCAATACCTGCAGCCTGCAGCGAGCGAATTGCAGCTTCTCTTCCGGCTCCAGGGCCTTTCACATAGACGCTTACTTCCCTTACTCCATGCTCCATAGCCAAGGTTGCAGCCTGCTCTGCTGCCATACCTGCTGCAAATGGTGTGCCTTTACGCGAACCTTTAAAACCCATATTACCGGAGCTTGCCCAGGAAATCACATTTCCCTCGGGATCGCTGATGGTGACGATGGTGTTGTTAAAAGTGGAACGAATGTGAGCTACACCAACTGGAATATTCTTACGCGCTCTGCGGCGTGTACGCTGTCCACCCCTACGTGGTCTTGCCATTGGGTTTTCCTCCTTTCAATACGACCTATCTCCGCTTACCGGCAATGCGCTTGGGACCTTTGCGAGTTCTTGCATTGGTCTTCGTGCGTTGCCCTCTGACGGGAAGGCCGCGGCGGTGACGTATACCACGGTAGCAACCGATGTCCCGCAATCTCTTGATGTTCATGTTTACTTCCCGGCGCAGGTCACCCTCTACCAGGAACTGTTTCTCAATGATCTCGCGGATTTGGTTGGCTTGGTCCTCAGTTAAGTCGCGCACACGCGTATCAGGACTGATTCCGCAGATCTCAATGATTTTCTCAGCTGTACTACGGCCAATACCGTAAATATAAGTTAAGCCGATTACAACTCGCTTGTCGCGAGGCAAATCTACACCTGCAATACGTGCCATCTATCTAGACACCCCCTCTATTCTAACCTTGCTTCTGCTTATGCCTTGGATTTTCACAGATTACCATGACACGGCCTTTGCGCCTGATAATCTTGCATTTCTCACAAATCGGCTTCACGGAAGGTCTCACCTTCATCGTTTTTGCGCCCCCTTTAGCCGTCTATTTTTTCCGATACGTGATTCTTCCCCTGGTCAAATCATAAGGAGATAGTTCAACAGTAACTTTATCACCAGGTAGAATCCGAATGAAGTTCATCCGCATCTTGCCGGAGATATGGGCTAAGACTTTGTGCCCATTCTCTAATTCTACACGAAACATGGCATTTGGCAATGGTTCAACAACTATGCCTTCAACTTCAATGGCATCATCCTTGGCCATACTGGTTATTCCTCCTCTCCTAAGTTCTCCGCATGACTATGCTCTTCCAAAAAATCCCGAATTGCTTTGTCATCCAGCGGTCCCTCAAGAACGGCCCCGTGGACGATCAGATGCTTCACATTCTTGCGCTTCGGACGATCAACCTTGCGCACAAAGCCATCTGCCACTTCGACATGATTGTCGTCGCAGGACTCAATGACAACGTACTTCTTCCCTGAGTCCCTGCCCATCCTTGATGTCACCAGCTGTCCTATTTTCAAGAGTCCCATTTTACCTCTCCTGCAAACTAGTCAGAACCACAGGACCGTCATCAGTAATGGCAATGGTGTGCTCAAAATGAGCCGACCATTTGCTGTCCCGGGTCACAACTGTCCAGTTGTCTTCCAGCACCTGCACATGGTAACTTCCCATATTAACCATGGGCTCCACAGCCAACGTCATGCCAGACTTCAAACGTGGGCCCCTCCCAGGGGGTCCGAAATTCGGAATTTGTGGTGCTTCGTGCATGTTGCGGCCAATTCCGTGTCCCACAAAATCCCGAACTACGGAAAAACCCCGCCCTTCAGCACACTTTTGCACAGCATGGGAGATATCGGAAAGGCGATTACCGACCCTAGCCTGCTCGATGCCCTGAAAGAGAGCTTCCTCTGTGGTTTGCAGCAAGAGCTGAACCCCGGGGCCGACTTCACCCACTGGATAGGTCCAGGCACTGTCGCCGCAAAAACCATCGACAAACGCTCCAATATCTACGCTGATTATTGATCCTTCTTGGAGGACCACGTCTTTGCTTGGGATCCCGTGCACAACCACTTCGTTGACCGAAGCACAGATTGATGCGGGATAACCCTGGTATCCTTTGAAAGCCGGAATTGCGTTTTGCCTGAGTAAAAACTCCTCAACAGCCCGGTCCAGATCCAGGGTAGTTACACCCGGTCTGATCAACTCACGGACTAGTTCATGGGCCTGAGCGACCACCTTCCCTGCCTTCTGCATGGCTTGAATCTCTTCAGCGGATTTTAGTACAATCATCGAGCTTCACCAACGTGATCATCTTTGACAAGCTTCTGGAGATAATGATCCACATCAGCAAAGACTTCATCAATGGGCCTCACACCGTCAATACTATACAAACGGCCGTCCTGACCGTAATAGTGCAGAACAGGGTGAGTCTGCCTCATGTAAACTGAGAGGCGTCTGCGGGCGGTCTCTTCTGTATCATCGGAACGACGATACAGTTCACCGCCGCATTTGTCACATATGCCCTTGCCCTTGGCTCGATAGTGTTCCAGATGATACACCGCCCCGCACTGGCTGCACATCCGCCGCTTGGCAATTCTTTCGATGGCTTCTGCCTGCGTCACGCGGATATCAAAGGCCATTTGCACGCCTAAACCGCCCTCGGCAAGGCGCCGATCGAGCTCCTGGGCTTGCAGCACTGTTCGGGGGAATCCATCCAGAATCCACCCCCGTTTGCAATCTGGTTGAATGATGCGCTCATGGACTACTCGAAGGGCTAACTCATCCGGGATCAATTCACCCTTGCTGATGTATCCGTCAGCCTCTTGGCCCAAATTGGTCCCTGAAGCTATCGACTCGCGAATAATGCTACCTGTGGAGATATGCGGTATCCCGTATTTCTCGGAAATCCTATCTCCCTGGGTACCCTTACCCGCACCGGGCAAGCCCAGCAACACCAATCGCATCTGTCTTCCTCCTTTTATTTCAGGAAACCTTCGTAGTGCCTCATGAGCAAGTGGGCTTCAATTTGCTGCATTGTGTCAAGTGCCACACCTACAATAATCAAAATCCCAGTGCCGCCGAAAGAAAGAATGTTGGAAGGAATCCTTGTTACAGCACCAACAACGAATGGTAGGACGGCAATTCCCGCCAGGAAGAACGCCCCCGGCAGTGTGATCCTCGAAAGAATCCTATCCAGAAAGTCCGAAGTGGGTTTGCCAGGCCGGAGTCCTGGAATGTATCCGCCGTTCTTCTTCATGTTTGTAGCAACCTCAACCGGGTTGAAGGTTACTGCAGTGTAGAAGTAAGTGAAGAAGATTACAAGAACCACATAAAGAATATTATATCCGAACGTACCGTAGCCTACCCAGCGGTTAATGCCCTGCACCGCAGGTATGAACTGCGCCAAAGTCAGGGGGAACGTCAGTACAGATGATGCAAAAATGACTGGAATTACCCCTGCCTGGTTCACCTTCAAGGGAATGTGGGTAGACTGGCCGCCGTAGACCCTGCGGCCTACCACGCGCTTTGCGTATTGGACCGGAACCCTGCGTTCACCTCTGGTAATCATGACTACAGCGCCAATCACAAGAATCGTAATCAACAGATACACGATCAGACTTGCCCAGTGCAAACCGCCTTGGCCGACTGCTCTGATTGCGTTGGCATACTGCGTAGGCATTGCAGCCACAATGTTGACAAAGATGAGCAGCGAAATGCCATTGCCAATCCCCTTATCGGAGATCATTTCTCCGAGCCAAACCGTGAACATCGTACCTGCAGTCAGAGTCAGCGTGATCAGAGACAAGGTGAAGAAACCCCTGTCAGCGACAACACCCCAGTTCCGAGCCATCATTGTTGTACCAACAGCTTGGATTATCGCTAATACCACCGTTGCGTAACGAGTGTACTGTGCGATCACTTTGCGACCCTCAGGTCCTTCCTTGGACAACTTTTCGAGACTAGGCACAACGATGCCCAGCAAGTTCATGACAATTGAAGCTGTAATGTAAGGGCTGACACCCTGTGCAAATACTGTAAAACGTTCTAAAGCTCCCCCGGTGAAAAGGTTCAAGAACCCGAAGATGTTGCCACCGTCGACCCCCAACTGCTGGGCCAAACCTACTGCGTCCACCCCAGGAACCGGTACAAAGGATCCAATTCTGTAGACCGCGAGCAAGGCAATGGTATAGAGAATCTTCCTCCGTAAATCGGGGATCTTCATAGCATTTCTCATTGCAGCTAGCAACTAGATCACCTCTACTGTTCCGCCAGCCTCTTCAATTTTGGCTGCTGCCGATTTTGTGAAACTGTGAGCCTGCACCGTTAACGCATGATTGATCTCGCCGTTGCCGAGAATCTTAATCCCGTCGTTGACTTTCTTTACAAGCCCAGATTCAATCAAGAGCTCGGGAGTGATCACTGTACCCGGTGCGAACCGATTCAGGTCATGCAACTTGACTTCAGCGTACACTTTTTGAAACACATTGGTGAATCCCCGTTTGGGCAGCCGCCTTACCAAAGGCGTTTGGCCTCCTTCAAAGTACCGGCCTTTGCCGCCGCCGGAACGCTGGCCCTGACCCTTGTGACCCCTTCCAGAAGTCTTGCCCCAACCGGAAGCAATACCGCGACCTACTCTTTTTCTTCTGTGCGTGCTGCCTTTTGCGGGTTTAAGTTCATGAATCCGCACACTTACACCCCCTCTGACTAATCTAGTTCTTCCACTTCTAGTAAATGCCTTACCTTGTGGATCATACCCCGAATTGCAGGGTTATCGTCATGGACAACGGACGTGCCGAGTTTTTTCAAACCAAGGGCTGCCACCGTGTCCTTCTGGTCCTGCGCATAACCGATGACACTCTTTTTGTACGTTATTTTCAACTTTGCCACAACATTCGCCCCCTAACCTAAGATCTCTCCGGGAGTTTTCCCGCGAAGCCGGGCTACTTCTTCCACGGTTCTTAGGCTGCTAAGCCCTTTGAGTGTCGCCCTGACAACGTTAATGGGGTTGGAAGAGCCCAAGGACTTGGTCAAGACGTCGCGCACACCGGCAGATTCCAACACTGCACGAACAGGGCCGCCGGCAATAACTCCTGTACCTTCGGAAGCTGGCTTCAGAAGCACCCGGGCTCCGCCGTAGGTCTCTGTGACTGCATGGGGAATTGTAGTCCCGACTATGGGCACCCGGATCATGTTCCTCTTGGCTTCTTCCGTAGCCTTGCGGATTGCCTCAGGCACTTCTTTGGCCTTCCCAAGGCCCATGCCTACCATGCCGTTGCCGTCTCCAACCACCACTAAGGCACTGAAGGAACGTGTCCGCCCGCCTTTAACGGTCTTAGAGACAGGATTAATATTGACTAAGCGTTCTTGTAGCTCAACGCCACTAGTTTCATTTCGTTTCGACAAGTTCGTTTCCCTCCCTTGTACCTAGAATTCTAGGCCGCCTTCACGGGCCCCGTCTGCTAAAGCAGCAATTCTGCCGTGATAGATGTAGCCGCCACGATCAAATACAACTTTTTCAATGCCTGCCTCTTTAGCCCGCTCGGCCAGGGCAAGCCCCACTTCCTTGGCTGCTGCCTTGTTTCCTGTGTTTCCCAACTTTGCACGCAGTTCAGGCTCGACAGAGGAGGCAGAAACCAAAGTGTGTCCGATGCTGTCATCTATGATTTGGGCGTGGATGTGCTTCAGGCTGCGATAGACATTGAGCCTTGGACGCTCTGGAGTACCAATGATCCGCTGTCTCGCACGCTTATGCCTACGTTTCCTCGCTTCACGCCGACTAAATTTGGCCATCTATTACCCTCCTTTTAAGCCTTACCTGCTTTACCTGCTTTTCTACGTACTTTTTCGCCTTCGTAACGAACACCTTTACCCAAGTAAGGTTCAGGTCTTCTAAAGTCTCGAATGTTAGCAGCCGTTTGACCTACAAGCTCCTTGTCAATGCCTTTGACAGAAATCCTTGTCGGTGTCGGCACCTCGATTTCGATGCCCGGTGCCGGCTCTACTTCGATCGGGTGAGAATAACCCAGGGACAAGACAAGCTTGTTGCCCTGCTTTGCCGCCCTGTATCCTACCCCAACAATTTCCAGGTTGCGAGTAAATCCTTCCGTCACCCCGTGAACCATATTCGCAATCAATGTACGAGTCAGTCCGTGGAGGGAACGGTGTTCTTTATTATCACTGGGTCTGGTCACAACAATCGAGCCGTCAGCCACCTCAACCTTCATCTCAGGATGAAACTCGCGGCTGAGCTTGCCCTTGGGGCCCTTGACATCAATGGAGTTGCCATTGATTGTGACCTCAACACCAGCAGGAATCTCGATTGGAGCTCTTCCAATTCTGGACATGCTTTTCCCTCCCTTACCAAACGTAGCAAATTACTTCCCCGCCAATGCCCTCTTTGCGGGCAGCGCGGTCTGTCATGATTCCTTTTGAGGTTGATAGGATAGCTACACCTAAGCCACCTAACACTCTCGGTACTTCATCCTTGTTGGTATAGACCCGCAAACCAGGCTTGCTAATGCGCTTCAGGCCTTTAATAACCTGACCTTTATTGGAGTCATACTTCAAATAGATTCGGATAGTACCCTGCTTATCATCATCTAAAACCTTATACTCTCTAATAAACCCTTCATCCTTAAGGATCCGAGCCAGCTCTTCCTTAAGGCGTGAACGGGGAACATCTACCGACTCATGCTTCACGGAACTGGCATTCCGAATCCGTGTGAGCATATCCGCAATTGGATCAGTCATAACCATTCAGGAAACCTCCTTTCGGACCCCTACCAGCTGGATTTGGTTACCCCGGGAATCTGCCCTTCATTGGCATATTTCCGGAAGCATACACGGCACATCTGAAAACGGCGCATGTAACCACGGGGACGCCCGCATATTCTGCAACGATTCACTTGGCGTGTGCTAAACTTCGGCTTACGCTGCGCCTTGATGATCATTGATTTCTTCGCCACTGTATCTCTCCTTTCAGCTTCTAAATGGCATACCCATAAGCTTCAAGAGTTCGTATCCTTCTTCATCGGTCTTAGCAGTTGTGCCGATCACGACCATGAGACCTCTAACCTTGTCAATCTTGTCATACTCAATTTCTGGGAAAACCAGCTGCTCACGCAGGCCGATGCTGTAGTTTCCGCGTCCGTCAAAGGATTTTTCCGAAACGCCTCTAAAGTCACGGATGCGAGGCAGCGTGATGCTGATCAGCCGATCAAGAAATTCGTACATCCGATCGCCTCGCAAGGTCACTTTACAGCCAATGGGCATTCCCTCGCGGAGCTTAAATGCGGCTACAGACTTTTTCGCATGGTTAATGACCGGCTTTTGACCGGAAATAATCTCCAGGTCACGAACGGCTGCTTCCAATGCCTTCGGATCTTGCACAGCTTCGCCTACGCCAATATTCAAAACAATCTTATCGAACCGAGGTACCTCCATGATATTTTTGTAGCCAAAACGTTCCATCATGGCCGGCACCACTTCGGTCTGGTATTTTTCCTTAAACCGTGCCAAGCACTACTCCTCCCTTCTCAAACACACCTATCATGGGAGTTTGAAAATATCAAACTCCAGGCCGATTGTCTGACAATCAGCACTAATCTATGCTCTTGCCACACTTCTTGCAGTGACGCTCCAACTTACCGTTAGCTTGCCTCTCTCTGCTGACCCTAGTAGCGTTCTTGCAGCTCGGACAAACCACAGCAACGTTAGATGCATCGATGGGTCCCGGCTTCTCAATAATGCCGCCTTGCGGGTTGGTTTGAGTGGGCCTGGTGTGTCTTTTCTGCATGTTGACACCCTCGACGATTACTTTGCCAGTCCCGGGACGAACCTCCAAGACTTTGCCCTTCTTGCCGCGACTGTCACCGGAAAGTATGGCCACCGTATCTCCACGTTTGACATGAATTTTTGCCATTCCCCATCCTCCTTTCTACTAGAGAACTTCAGGAGCCAGAGAGACGATCTTCATGAAATCTTTTTCCCGCAATTCCCTGGCCACAGGCCCGAAAATACGAGTCCCTCTTGGATTGTTCTGGTCGTTTATAATAACTGCTGCATTTTCATCAAAACGAATGTAAGAACCGTCCTTGCGTCCGTACTGCTTCTTGGTTCTCACAACCACAGCTCTGACAATCTCGCCCTTCTTTACCACGCCACCAGGAGTCGCGTGTTTCACGGAAGCAATGATCACATCGCCGACACGGGCGTAACGTCGTCCCGATCCGCCGAGCACACGAATGCAGAGAATTTCTCTTGCGCCAGTGTTATCAGCAACCTTTAAACGACTCTCTTGCTGGATCATCATAGCTCCTCCTTCCCTGCAATATTCTTTAACTAGCGGGCTTTCTCAACAATCTCCATTACCCGCCAGCGCTTATTCTTACTAAGTGGTCTGGTCTGCATAATTCGCACCCTGTCGCCTACACCGCATTCATTGAGCTCATCATGGGCCTGAAACTTAGCGCTCCTGCGCATCGTCTTGCCATACAGCGGATGGCGCACTGCGCGCTCAACTTCAACCACGACAGTCTTATCCATTTTATCACTGACGACAACTCCTACTCGAGTCCGTCTCTGATTTCTTTCGCTTACCATCTGTGCTCCTCCCTTCCCGGATCTTTAGGAGACCTTAAGCTCGCTTAATGTTTAACTCCCGTTCGCGCATAACGGTTTTCACCCGGGCAATGCTTTTCCGCACTGCACTGATACGCATGGGGTTATCTAATTGACCGGTAGCCAGTTGAAACCTGAGGTTAAAGAGTTCCTCCTTTAACTCATCCAGTTTCCCTTCCAACTCATTTACAGAAAGATCACGAAGCTCTTTAGCCTTCATTTGCGTCACCACCTGCTACAGCCCGAGATACGAACTTGCACCTGACAGGCAGCTTGTGGGCAGCTAAGCGCATAGCTTCGCGAGCCAGCTCCTCAGGTACACCGCCAATCTCGAACATTATTCGCCCTGGCTTAACCACTGCTACCCAATGTTCGGGAGCACCTTTACCTGAACCCATCCGAGTCTCAGCAGGCTTTTGGGTTACAGGCTTGTCGGGGAAAATTCGAATCCAAACTTTCCCGCCCCTCCGAATGTGACGGGTCATAGCAATACGGGCTGCTTCTATTTGTGTATTCTTGATCCACCCTGGTTCCAATGCTTGGAGGCCAAATTCGCCAAAAGAGACTTCAGAGCCCCTCTGAGCTTTGCCGGTCATGCGACCGCGGTGAACTCTACGATACTTTACTCGCTTTGGAATAAGCATCCCTATTCGCCCCCTCTAGCCTTATTCTGGGTTGCTGTTTCCGGCAGGATCTCGCCATGGTAAATCCATACCTTAACCCCAATCTTGCCAAATGTTGTGTTCGCTTCTGCGAACCCGTAATCAATGTCTGCCCTGAGGGTATGCAGCGGAATGGAACCTTCCGGGCTCCACTCGGTACGAGCGATTTCTGCGCCGCCAAGACGACCGGAAACGGCCACCTTAATACCCTTGGCGCCGAGGCGGATAGCTCTGGTTTGAGCCTGGCGCATTGCTCTGCGGAAGGAAATACGTCTTTCCAGGGCAAAGGCAATGCTCTCAGCCACAAGCTGGGCATTTGTTTCAGGAGTTTTAACCTCCACAATATTAACTTGAATCTGTCGACCAGTCATAGCCTCCAGGTCTTTGCGCAGCTTGTCAACTTCTGCGCCGCCGCGTCCAATCACCATTCCGGGTCTGCCGGTATGAATCGTAACCTTCGCACGATTGGCGGCTCTTTCGATTTCCGTCTTCGAAATGCCGGCCTGGTAAAAGCGCTGTTTGATCAGGCTCTTAATCTCCAGGTCTTCGTGCAACAGGTCTGCGTATTCCAGCTTGTTGGCGTACCATTTGCTATCCCAGTCTTTTACAATACCAAGTCTAAACCCTACCGGGTGTACTTTTTGACCCACGCACTTATTCCTCCTTTTCCCGCAAAATCACAGTAATATGACTTGTGCGTTTACGGATGCGATTTGCCATGCCTCTCGCTCTAGGTCTGATTCTCTTCATAGTTGGACCTTGATCGACATAGCACTCGGCCACGTACAAGGAGTCTACGTCCATATCGTAGTTGTTTTCTGCGTTTGCGATCGCGCTACGCACAACCTTTTCAACTATAGGAGACCCGCCCTTTGGCGTAAACCTGAGAATGGCCAAGGCTTCTTCAACATCTTTGCCGCGAATTAAGTCAATTACTTGGCGCGCTTTGCGTGGTGAAATTCTAATATGTCTAGCAACTGCTCTCGCTTCCATTATTTCTCACCCCGTTCTGCTTATCGGCCGGACGTTCTGTCACCGGCATGCCCGCGGAATACCCGTGTTGGGGCAAACTCACCGAGTTTATGACCGACCATTTCTTCTGTAATATACACCGGAACATGTTTGCGACCATCATGCACGGCGATGGTGTGACCAACCATATCCGGGAAAATTGTAGAGCGCCGCGACCAAGTCTTAATGACACGCTTCTCGCCCTTTTCGTTCAACTCCCTGACCTTCTTTAGTAGATGAGCATCAGCGAAGGGACCTTTTTTCAATGATCTACCCATTCCTACACCTCCCCGTAGAAAACCTTGGTTACTTCCGACGACGTCTCACGATCAGACTGTCGCTTGCCTTCTTCTTACGAGTTCGTGCTCCCAGTGCAGGTTTACCCCAAGGAGTAACCGGACCAGGACGGCCGATAGGAGCCTTACCCTCGCCGCCGCCATGCGGGTGATCAACGGGATTCATGACTACGCCGCGAACATGTGGCCTCTTGCCGAGGTATCTGGACCGTCCGGCTTTGCCGACAACCATGTTCTCGTGCTCTACGTTGCCAACCTGACCAAGTGTAGCCCGGCAGGCTTGAAGCACCATGCGGAACTCGCCGGAAGGCAGCCTGAGTGTGGCGTACTTGCCTTCTTTAGCCATGAGCTGAGCAGCGGTTCCGGCTGAACGAACCATCTGAGCACCTTTGCCAGGCTGCAGTTCGATGTTGTGAACAACGCTTCCCACCGGAATATTTGCCAGGGGCAGAGCGTTGCCTACTTTAATATCAGCTTCCGGCCCTGATTCAACCATATCGCCCACCTGAAGACCTGCAGGGGCCAAAATATAACGTTTCTCCCCGTCTAAATAGTGCAGCAGTGCAATTCTTGCCGAGCGATTCGGATCATATTCGATGGCAGCGACTTTTGCTGGAACTCCATCCTTGTTGCGTTTAAAATCGATAATGCGATACTTGCGTTTATGACCGCCACCGCGGTGACGGGCAGTAATGCGACCCTCAGCATTACGTCCACCGGTTGATGTGAGAGAAACTGTCAGTGATTTCTCCGGTTCCTTCTTGGTGATTTCCTCGAAGGTATAACCGGTCATGTTGCGACGCCCCGGAGTGGTCGGTTTATACTTTTTAATCGCCATTTTTCCGTCCCTCCTTAAAATCCTCCAAGTACCTCGATGCTATGGCCAGGCTTCAGGGTGACCACAGCCTTCTTCCAGTCGGATGTATATCCTTCATGGCGTCCCATCCTGCGTAACTTGCCCCTGACTCGAGAGGTGTTTACTTTCTCGACTTCCACTTTGAAGATTTCTTCTACTGCATCTTTGATCTGCGTCTTGTTGGCCCGCATGTCGACCTCAAAGGTGTACTTGTTTTCGGCCATTAAGTCGGTGCTTTTTTCAGTAACAATCGGTCGTATAAGGATATCACGCGCTTCCACTAAATAAGCACCTCCTCTAACTTAGTCACTGCATCCTTGGTCATAACCAGCTTTTGGCTGTTGAGAATGTCATACACATTCAAGCCGACTGACTTGGCAACCACTGCACCTGGAATGTTCCGCGTGGACAGCTCCACATTTCTATCCCATTCTGCAGTCACTACCAAAGGCTTTTGTACATCGAGAGCTTTCAGCATGTTGACCATCACTTTGGTCTTGGGTTCATCCACTTTAAGCTGATCTAGGACCACGATGTTGCCAGCAGCGGCTTTTGCACTGAGGGCAGATTTCAAAGCAGCCCGGCGTGCTTTTTTTGGGTAAGCGGTAAGAATACTCTCTTGGCTGCGGTCCGAAAACCACTCCGCCGCCGACCCACTGCGGTGAACGGATGCTGCCTTGGCGTGCACGCCCTGTTCCCTTTTGTCTCCAGGGTTTGCGTCCGCCTCCGCGCACCATTCCCCTACTCCTGGTGGCCACGGTGCCTTGTCTGGCATTGGCCAACTGGCTCACAACTACTTTATGCATCAGGTCTTGGTTAACCTCGACCCCGAAAATCGCATCATTGAGTTCTAGTTCACCAACCTGCTTGCCTTCCATATTGAAAACGGCCACTTTCGGCATGATTGCAGCCTCCTCTCTTCTTCAATCTCTAAGCTTTCACTGCATCTTTGACAATAACTAAACTGCCCTTGACACCAGGCACAGAACCTTTCACCAACAGAAGGTTACGGTCCTTGTCTACTTTCACGACCTCCAAGTTCTGGATCGTTACTCGCTCCCCACCCATGCGCCCAGGCAGTTTACGTCCTTTAAAGACTCTCGCTGGATCAACAGAGTTCAGCGAACCTACTCTGCGATGGTAGTGGGAACCGTGAGTTCTAGGTCCCCGGCTTTGATTGTGCCGCTTAATGGAACCTTGATAACCCTTACCCTTGCTCGTGGCTGTGACGTCAACCTTTTCACCTTCGTTGAAGATGCCGACATCTACAGAGTCACCCACGTTCAAATTGGCAAAATCATCATCAGCATCAATTCTAATTTCCCGCAAATATCTGAGAGGCTTCACGTTTGCCTTGGCAAAGTGACCTCTTTCTGGCTTGTTAAAGAGCCTTTCCCGCCGCTCACCAAAACCGAGTTGCACTGCAAGATACTGATCATTTTCCATGTTCTTCTTTTGCACTACGGTACAAGGGCCGGCTTCGATGACAGTTACGGGGATTAGCAATCCGTCTTGACTGAATATCTGGGTCATACCCAATTTTCTACCTAGAATACCTTTGGCCATCTTTCGCACCCCCTAATATTACTCCCGCCGGTCCGCGTCAGTCTTGAATCTTGATTTCAATATCTACACCAGCAGGTAAATCTAAGCGCATCAACGCGTCTACAGTCTTTGGATTGGGATCCAAAATGTCGATTAAACGCTTATGCGTTCTCATTTCGAACTGTTCACGAGCATCTTTGTGAACGTGGACAGAACGTAAAACGGTAAAGATGTTCTTGTCAGTAGGTAAGGGGATGGGTCCCGAAACCGTTGCTCCTGTCCGTTTTGCAGTTTCAACAATCTTCCCCGCAGAACTGTCTAAGATTTTGTGATCAAAAGCCTTCAGCCTGATTCTAACCTTTTGTTTAGCCAAGAAAAATCAATCCTTTCGCTCGATAGACGAACATACTCTGTGAAAATTCCCGAGCCAGTGACCTGTCCGCTGCCCCAGCCTTCCAGTTCTCCCGGTCGCTGCTGAGTGCGAACACATCAATTCGCCCGCAACCTCCCACGTCATCGCGTAATGAACTCTATTCGTTCATCAATTCATTTTAGACAGTAGGATGGGAAAAGTAATCTCTGGCGGACTACTTTTCCCGTCCGGAAACACTTACAGCCTCAGAGCAGCTCCTTAGCCAAGAATCTTGGTTACAACGCCGGCGCCTACAGTGCGGCCGCCTTCACGAATCGCAAAGCGCAGTCCTTCTTCCATGGCGATTGGAGTGATCAGTTCAGCGCTCAGGTTGGTGTTGTCGCCGGGCATGATCATCTCGGTGCCTTCTTGAAGCTTGATTACACCGGTTACGTCAGTTGTTCTGAAGTAGAACTGGGGACGATAGCCGTCGAAAAATGGAGTGTGGCGTCCGCCTTCGTCCTTGGACAGAACGTATACTTCGCACTCAAACTTGGTGTGCGGTGTAATCGAACCGGGCTTTGCCAATACCTGGCCGCGCTCGATAGAATCACGGTCGATACCGCGCAGGAGAATTCCTACGTTGTCACCGGCCTGGGCCTGGTCAAGCAGCTTCCGGAACATCTCTACGCCTGTGGCAACTGTCTTCCTGCTCTCTTCGCTCAAACCTACAATCTGTACCTCGTCGCCAACTTTGATTACGCCGCGCTCTACACGACCGGTGGCTACTGTGCCGCGTCCGGTAATGGTGAAGACGTCCTCAACCGGCATCAGGAAAGGTTTGTCTACTTCACGTGCAGGGGTTGGGATGTACTCATCCACTGCTTCCATCAGCTTCTGAAGCTTTGCGGACCACTCACCGGGTTCGCCTGCCTGCAGCTCTTCAATTACTTTCAGACCGGAACCGGCAATCACAGGAATCTCGTCGCCTGGGAAGTCATACTCGCTGAGAAGCTCGCGAACTTCCATTTCAACCAGTTCCAGAAGCTCTTCGTCATCAACCATGTCAGCTTTGTTCAGCCAGACTACGATGGCGGGAACGCCAACCTGACGGGCCAAAAGGATATGCTCACGGGTTTGAGGCATGGGGCCGTCTGCAGCAGAAACTACCAAAATGGCTCCGTCCATCTGGGCTGCGCCGGTAATCATGTTCTTTACGTAGTCAGCGTGGCCTGGGCAGTCTACGTGTGCATAGTGACGGTTTTCTGTCTCATACTCCACGTGGGAAGTATTAATGGTAATTCCACGTTCCTTCTCTTCAGGAGCATTGTCGATTTCGTCAAACTGCTTTACCATACCCTCTTTGCCACGGCCAAGCAGCATGGTGATTGCTGCAGTTGTAGTTGTCTTGCCGTGGTCAACGTGGCCGATAGTGCCCACGTTTACGTGCGGTTTAGTTCTTTCAAACTTTTGCTTTGCCATTTTTGTTCCTCCTTGTTTTCAGGAAATAAATTTTATATTACATGCCAACCGAGCCTTTGATCTCTTCGGCTAAACTACGAGGCACTTCCTCGTAATAAGCAAAACTCATAGTATGCTGGGCTCTTCCCTGCGTGAGGGACCGGATGGTAGTGGCGTATCCAAACATTTCAGCCAGGGGCACAATAGCTTTGACTACCTGAGTGCTGCCCCTCTGCTCCGTGCCTTCAATCTTGCCGCGACGCGAGTTGATGTCACCCATCACTTCGCCCATGAAATCACCGGGCGTTACAACTTCCAACCGCATCATAGGTTCCAGCAGCACAGGCGCTGCCTTTTGACAAGCTTCCTTGAATCCGATAGAACCTGCAATCTTAAAGGCCAGCTCTGAAGAGTCAACTTCGTGATACGACCCGTCTACAATGGCCACTTTAACATCTACCATGGGGAAGCCTGCCACAACACCGGTGAGCATTGCTTCCTTAACTCCAGCCTCTACAGGAGCGATATACTCCCTGGGCACAACTCCACCAATAATCCTGTTCTCAAACTCGAATCCTGCACCAGGTTCATTCGGTGCAACTTCCAGCACCACATGTCCGTACTGACCGCGCCCGCCACTTTGCCGTATGAACTTGCCTTCAGCTGTGACTGGCTTAGTAATGGTCTCACGGTAAGCGACCTGGGGCTTTCCGATATTGGCCTCGACCTTGAACTCACGCAGCAGGCGATCGACGATAATCTCCAAGTGAAGCTCGCCCATGCCTGCGATGATGGTCTGGCCGGTTTCAGGGTCTGTATAGACCTTGAAGGTCGGGTCCTCTTCCGCCAAGCGCTGCAATCCCTGGCCCAGCTTATCCTGGTCGGCTTTGGATTTTGGCTCCACCGCCAGGTTGATAACCGGCTCAGGAAACTCTAAGGATTCTAGCAAAATCGGCTTTTTCTCATCGGCCAAACTGTCTCCGGTGGAAGTATTTCTCAGGCCGACCATAGCGGCGATATCGCCTGAATAGACCTGACTCACTTCTTCCCGGTGATTGGCATGCATCAACAAAATTCGTCCTACCCGTTCGCGCTTGCCTGTGCTCACATTGAGAACGTAGCTCCCGGCCTGCAGCACTCCGGAGTAAACACGGAAGAATGCAAGTTTTCCTACGTACGGATCCGCCATAATCTTAAAGGCCAATCCTGCAAAGGGCTCTTGGTCATTCAGGGCCCGTGTCTCAACGGCACCAGTTTCTGGATTTGTTCCCTCAACTGGAGGTAAATCACTTGGCGATGGTAGGTAATCTACTACCGCATCCAACAAGAGCTGGACACCTTTGTTCTTAAACGACGAACCACACAGCACAGGAATCAATTCAACCCTAATGCATGCTTTCCGCAGCGCAGCCTTGATCTCTTCAGCTGTAATTTCCTTGCCTTCCAGATACTTGTCTGTGAGCTCTTCATCGGTTTCTGCAACCTTTTCAACCAGGATCTGACGAGCGTTTTCAACAACATCAAGAAGTTCTTCAGGAATCTCGACCTCTTCCGAAGTCCCGAGATCATCCACATACAGATGGGCCTTCATTTCAACCAGATCCACAATGCCCCGGAATGTGTCTTCCGAACCAATGGGCCACTGAATTGCCACAGGATTGGCCCCCAGGCGCTCGGCAATCATATCCAAGCCGCGCTGAAAGTCTGCTCCTACTCGATCCATCTTGTTGATATAGGCTAAGCGAGGTACATGGTACTTGTCTGCCTGCCGCCAAACCGTTTCGGACTGCGGCTCCACCCCGCCAACGGAGCAAAACACTGCAACTGCTCCGTCCAGCACCCGCAAGGAACGTTCAACTTCCACAGTGAAGTCCACGTGCCCGGGCGTGTCAATAATGTTAATTCTATGACCCTTCCAATGGCAGGTGGTCGCAGCTGAGGTGATGGTGATTCCCCGTTCACGCTCTTGCGCCATCCAGTCCATGGTTGCGCCGCCATCGTGTGTTTCGCCTATTCTATGAACTTTCCCGGTATAGAAGAGGATTCTCTCAGTGGTTGTTGTTTTGCCAGCGTCAATATGCGCCATGATACCTATATTTCTGGTGGCTTCAATCGAAAACTCTCTACCCACTTTTCACTCCCCCTAGCCGAGTAAACTCATCTTGGTTTCCAGCCTTGCGAAGACTATACTACCAGCGGTAATGTGCAAAAGCTTTGTTCGCCTCTGCCATACGATGAGTATCTTCTTTCTTTCTAACAGCACCGCCTTGATTATTGGCAGCATCCATCAATTCGGCAGCAAGTCTTTCTGTCATGGTCTTTTCGCCACGCAGCCTGGCGTGCTGCACCAGCCACCGTAAAGCTAAAGCCTGCCGTCTCTCTGCCCGCACTTCCACAGGCACCTGGTAAGTAGCACCACCTACACGACGGGGTTTGACTTCTACAACTGGCATAACATTGTTCATCGCCTGATCAAGTACTTCCATGGCTTTGGTGCCGGTCTTCTCTTCGCACATCTCTAAGGCTTTGTACATGATGGACTCAGCTGTCCCGCGCTTGCCGTCGAGCATTAATGCGTTGATGAATTTCGTGACCAGTTCCGTACCATACTTAGGATCAGGAATTACTTCCCGCTTAGGAACACTCCCTTTTCTCGGCATTGGTTTTCACCCCTTTGTACACGTGATTCCTGGCAATTTGCGGAGCAAATTGCCTTGGAGTTTCTTTACTTCGGTCTCTTGGTACCGTATTTAGAACGAGCCTGACGCCTGTCTGCTACACCCGCTGAATCCAGTGTACCTCTAACTACATGATAGCGCACACCAGGTAAGTCTTTAATTCTACCTCCACGGATCAGTACCACACTGTGCTCCTGCAGATTGTGGCCTTCCCCAGGAATATAGGAAGTCACCTCTATACCGTTTGTAAGCCGAATACGGGCTACTTTGCGAAGGGCCGAATTAGGTTTCTTCGGCGTGGCAGTGTACACTCTAGTACAAACGCCTCTCTTTTGCGGCGCCCCCTTTGGATTGTAGATCACCTCATCACGCAAGGTGTTTTGGGTATAACCCAGGGCTGGAGCTGCACTTTTGGACTTCTGTGCTCTGCGACCTTTCTTCACTAGTTGGTTGATAGTTGGCACTACGGATAACCTCCCTTCAGTCATTCTAAATCTTGTTGGACTTCATGACACCTGCTACAGCGGCTCCTACCTCAATTGAGCAAGCTCTGCCTAGCTCTGCCATGGTTTCCACTTCAACTATTTCGATCCCTCTGCTCAGGCATTCCTTGCGGACGGGACCAGTGACATGTTCATCTGCATCTCGAGCCAAGTAGACTACTGCTGCCTGTTCAGCTTGGACAGCCTTGAGAGTCTGTTTAGCACCGACTACACGCAGCGAAGTCTCAAGTCTGTTTGGCATTCAGGTTTCTCCTTTACTCATAACTCTAGCGTCGAACAACCCCGCAGGGGGCGTCCCCTGCGGGCAACACTCATCATTCTATCATCCTGTTTTCGCTCTGTCAATCAGATCTTACGTGCAGATTCAACAATTCCCTCAGACTAACCGGAAACCAACTCCACTTCTTCTTCAAGCTCCTCAGCTTGGGCATCTTCCTGGCCTTCTACCTCAATTTCAACATTGCGGTAGCGGGCAAGGCCGGTGCCTGCCGGAATCAGTTTTCCAATAATCACGTTTTCCTTAAGTCCAAGCAGCTTGTCGACGCGTCCTTTGATGGAGGCTTCTGTCAACACTCTGGTGGTCTCCTGGAACGAGGCTGCCGACAGGAAGCTTTCGGTGGCCAGAGATGCTTTGGTGATTCCCAGCAATACAGGTTTGGCCTCGGCCGGCAGGCCGCCTTCTTCCTCCGCCTGTCGGTTCGCTTCCTCAAGGTCAAAGACATCCACCAGTGAGCCTGGGAGCATCAGTGTATCTCCGGAATCCTCTACCTTGTACTTGCGAAGCATCTGGCGGACAATTACTTCGATGTGCTTGTCATTAATGTTTACGCCTTGGGAGCGGTAGACTTCCTGAACCTCTTGGACCAGGTATTCCTGGACCGCCAGAACACCTTGGACAGCCAAAATGTCGTGGGGGTTCACAGGACCTTCGGTGATCCTGTCGCCGGCAGCCAGTTCACTGCCGTCCCGCACCCGCAGTCGGGCACCGTAGGGGATGGTGTAGGATACTTCACCCTCAGGTCCCTTGACAGTTGCTTTACGCACACCCTTGACTTCAGCAATGCTGATGGTGCCCGCGATTTCGGAGATGATGGCCTGCCCCTTGGGCTTGCGGGCTTCAAACAGCTCTTCAACCCTTGGCAGACCGGCTGTAATATCGTCGCCGGCTACGCCGCCGGTGTGGAACGTCCTCATCGTCAGCTGGGTACCAGGCTCGCCGATGGACTGGGCAGCTACGATGCCGACTGCCTCACCCACGTCTACCAGCTCGCCGTTGGCGAGATTTCGCCCATAGCAGTGTACGCAGACACCGTGACGGGTCTTGCAGACCAGGACGGAGCGAATTTTCGCTTCTTTAATTCCCGCCTCGTCAATCCTCTGGGCAGCCGCATCGCTGATCATCTCATTGGCTGCCACCAAAAGCTCACCGGTTTCAGGATGGACGATGTCCTCCACAGCCACCCTGCCTACCAGGCGCTCCCAGAGAGGCTCAATGATCGTTTCACGCTCACCGGTGTACTCCTTGATGGCGGAAACTGTAATTCCTTCGGTGGTTCCGCAGTCAACTTCCCGGACGATGACATCCTGGGAGACGTCAACGAGCCTTCTGGTCAGGTAACCTGAGTCTGCTGTCCGGATAGCGGTATCCGCCAATCCTTTGCGGGTGCCGTGGCTGGAAATGAAGTACTCCAGCACGGTAAGTCCCTCACGGAAGTTTGCCTTAATGGGAATCTCAAAAGTTCTTCCCGTGGGATCCGCTACCAGGCCCCGCATACCTGCGAGCTGGCTCATTTGCGACTCGTTGCCCCGTGCCCCTGAGATAGCCATCATGTACACTGGGTTAAACTTATCGAAGTTATCCAGCATTTCTTGAGTGACGGTTTCTTTGGTCTTAGTCCATACCGTACACACCCTTTGATAGCGTTCTTCAGGAGTCAGCAGGCCTCTGCGGAACTGGGCTTCGATTTTTTCGACCTCTTCTTCAGCTGCACGGATGCGTTCATGCTTGGTGGCAGGCACTGCAATATCTGCGATGGACACTGTAGTTCCTGACTTGGTGCTGAATTCAAAGCCAAGCTGCATGATTTGGTCAAGGACCCTGGCAGTCTCGCCGGCCCCTACACTCTTGTACAGGCGGTCAACCAAGATGCCCAGTCTCTTCTTATCTAACTCGTGATTGATATACTCCATGCCCTCGGGCAGGATCTCATTAACCAGAAGCCTTCCTGCCGTAGTCTGGAGACGGGTTTGCGCTTCATCATCCAGTCTCAAAGTGATCATGGCATGCAGGCTGATTGAGCCGGCATTGTATGCATGAAGCACTTCCTCGACGGAGCCGAAATAACGGCCTTCGCCTTCGGCACCTACTTTGTGGGCAGTGAGATAGTACAGACCAATAACCATGTCCTGGTTCGGCGTGACAATCGGCCTGCCGCTGGAGGGCACCAGAATATTGTTGGTAGAAAGCATCAGCAAGCGGGCTTCAGCCTGGGCCTCTGCCGACAGCGGCACGTGCACCGCCATTTGGTCGCCGTCAAAGTCCGCGTTGTAGGCTGAACAAACCAGCGGATGCAATTGAATCGCCTTTCCTTCCACCAGAACCGGTTCAAAGGCCTGAATGCCCAGGCGGTGCAGGGTTGGCGCACGGTTGAGCAGCACGGGATGTTCCTTAATAACCTCTTCAACAATATCCCATACCTCTGGCCTGACCCGGTCCACCATCTTCTTAGCGCTCTTAATGTTGTGGGCTATGCCCTTGGCCACAAGTTCCTTCATCACAAAGGGCTTGAAAAGCTCCAATGCCATTTCTTTAGGCAAACCGCACTGGTGCATGCGCAGTTTCGGGCCGACTACGATAACCGAACGGCCGGAGTAGTCCACACGTTTTCCCAGGAGGTTCTGGCGGAAACGTCCCTGTTTGCCCTTAAGCATGTCGCTCAGCGATTTCAGCGGACGGTTGCCTGGCCCGGTAACAGGGCGGCCCCTGCGTCCATTGTCCACCAAGGCATCTACCGCTTCCTGCAGCATGCGTTTCTCATTGCGGACAATGATATCAGGCGCGCCAAGCTCCAAGAGCCTCTTTAAACGATTATTGCGGTTAATAACCCGACGATAAAGGTCATTTAGGTCAGAAGTGGCAAAGCGGCCGCCGTCAAGCTGAACCATGGGCCGAAGCTCAGGCGGAATGACGGGAATTACATCCAGAATCATCCAGGCGGGCTTATTGCCCGACGTGCGAAATGCTTCCACCACTTCCAGGCGGCGAACAGCACGGACACGTCTTTGACCTGAGGTATCCCTGATTTCCTTGCGCAGTTCTTTGCTCATCTCCTCTAAGTCTAGCTCTTCGAGGAGTTTCTTGATCGCTTCCGCTCCAATGCCTGCCTCAAAGGCATTGCCGTATTTGTCACGATACTCGCGATACTCGCCTTCGCTGAGAAGCTGCTGCTTCGATAAGCCGGTAACACCTGGGTCGCCTGGATCGATCACGATATATGATGCAAAGTAGAGAACTTTCTCCAGAGTTCTTGGAGACATATCTAAGATCAAGCCCATTCGGCTCGGAATTCCCTTGAAAAACCAGATATGTGAAACCGGTGCAGCAAGCTCAATGTGACCCATGCGCTCCCTGCGCACTTTCGCCCTGGTCACCTCTACACCGCAGCGATCACAGACAATTCCCTTGTACCTGACACGTTTGTACTTGCCGCAATGGCATTCCCAATCCCGTGTCGGTCCAAAAATCTTTTCACAGAAAAGACCTTCACGCTCCGGCTTGAGAGTCCGGTAGTTGATTGTTTCAGGTTTCTTGACCTCACCACTGGACCAAGCCCGAATTTGTTCCGGTGATGCCAGCCCGATGCGAATCCGATCAAAATTATTGACATCCAGCAAGGGCAGTCCCTCCTTTTTGTCCATCAGCTCTCTGACTAAATGTCATCGTCATCATCCGAAAAGTCATCTAGATCATCTAGCTCAAAATCTAAGTCATCCTCTAAATCATCATCTAAATCCAGGTCGTCGTCTGCTTCTTCATCGGAGTCTTCCTCGAACTCGGAATCAGCGGAATGCTGAGAATCCAAATCTTCGGTTTCATCTTCCTCGTCTGCGTCCTCATCCTCGGCTTCTTCCGACTTCCCGCGACTGCCTGCCTCAGGAGAGCGAGTGATACTGGTACTGGACCCGCGCCCTTGGATGTCGATTCCAAGTTCCTTGGCCATTTCACTAATATCTTCTTCCTCTTCCTTGATCTCGATTTCCTCTTCGTTCTCACTCAGCACCCGGACATCCAAAGCCAGACTTTGCAGCTCTTTGATCAAGACTCTAAAGGATTCCGGCACTCCCGGCTCAGGGATGTTCTCTCCCTTGACGATAGCCTCATAGGTCTTCACCCTGCCCACAACGTCGTCGCTCTTGACGGTGAGAATCTCCTGCAGAGTATAGGCTGCGCCATAGGCCTCAAGGGCCCATACCTCCATTTCACCAAACCTCTGCCCGCCAAACTGCGCTTTTCCGCCCAGGGGCTGCTGGGTAACGAGGGAGTAAGGACCGGTGGAACGGGCATGAATCTTGTCATCTACCAAGTGTGACAGCTTTACCATGTAGATGATGCCCACGGTAACAGGATTGTCAAAGGGTTCCCCTGTTCTGCCGTCATACAAGACTGTCTTGCCGTCCCTGCGCATGCCGGCCTTTTCCATCATATCCATTACTTCGATCTCACTGGCGCCGTCAAAGACCGGTGTTGCCACATGGATGCCCAGCAAGTTGGCGGCCATGCCCAGGTGGGTTTCCAACACCTGCCCGATATTCATCCGGGAAGGCACTCCCAGCGGGTTAAGGACAATCTGCACAGGTGTTCCGTCAGGGAGGAATGGCATATCTTCCACAGGCATAATCCTGGAAATAACACCTTTATTGCCGTGGCGTCCCGCCATCTTGTCCCCTTCGGAGATTTTGCGCTTCTGCGCCACGTAGCAGCGCACCAGCCGGTTGACCCCCGGAGACAGCTCGTCGCCGTCTTCTCTGGTAAAGACCCGGACGTCAACGACAATTCCGCCTTCGCCATGGGGCACCCGCAGCGAAGTATCCCTTACTTCACGGGCCTTCTCGCCGAAGATAGCGCGCAGCAGACGCTCTTCAGCCGTCAGCTCGGTTTCTCCCTTGGGAGTCACTTTGCCAACCAGGATATCCCCTGGCTTTACTTCTGCCCCGATGCGGACGATTCCGCGTTCATCGAGGTTCTTCAGGCTGTCTTCGCCCACATTGGGAATATCTCGTGTAATTTCCTCGGGGCCCAGTTTAGTGTCCCGGGCCTGCGCTTCGTATTCTTCAATATGGATAGAGGTAAAGACATCCTCTTTTACCAGATCCTCGCTGAGCAGGATAGCATCTTCGTAGTTATATCCTTCCCAGGGAACAAATGCTACGACCACGTTCCGCCCTAAAGCGAGCTCGCCTCGATCCGTCGAAGGTCCGTCGGCCAAGACTTCCCCGGCTTGCACATGCTGACCCACATAGCAGCGGGGTTTCTGGTTGATGCAGGTGCCCTGGTTGGAGCGTTCAAACTTGAGGAGCTTGTAATGGTCCCTGCCGGTATCGGTTTTTACTACGATCTCCCGGGCGGTAACCTTTTCCACTACACCGGCGTTCCTTGCCAACACAACGGCGCCGGAATCGACGGCTGCTTTGTATTCCATGCCGGTGCCGACCAGCGGAGCTTCTGCTTCGATGAGGGGCACTGCCTGCCTCTGCATGTTTGCCCCCATCAGGGCCCTGGCACCGTCATCATTTTCCAGGAAAGGAATCAAGGCGGTGGCAATACTTACAGTCTGTTTAGGCGAAACGTCCATAAAGTCAACGGACTCTGCAGGCACGTTCTTGATTTCTTCCCGCTCCCGCACCGTGACCTGAGGACGGACAAAACGGCTGTTCTCCGTCTTTTCATTCGCCTGGGCAATTCTGTATGAATCCTCTTCATCAGCTGTCAAGTAGCGAATTTCGTCGGTTACTACCCCATCCTCAACAACCCGATAGGGTGTTTCAATGAAACCGTAATCATTAATCCTTGAATAGGTGCACAAAGCGCCGATAAGGCCAATATTGGGACCTTCAGGCGTCTCAATCGGACACATGCGGCCGTAGTGGGAATGGTGCACGTCCCGCACTTCAAATCCAGCCCGGTCCCTGGACAGGCCGCCTGGCCCCAACGCGCTGAGGCGGCGTTTATGGGTAAGTTCAGCCAAGGGATTAGTTTGATCCATAAACTGGGAGAGCTGGCTGGAGCCAAAAAACTCTTTAATGGCAGCTACAACAGGCCTGATGTTAATCAAAGCCTGCGGCGTAATAACCTCCACGTCCTGAATGGTCATACGCTCCCTGACAACCCTTTCCATACGGCTGAGACCGATACGGAACTGATTCTGCAGCAGTTCGCCCACACTCTTCAGGCGGCGATTGCCCAGGTGGTCAATGTCGTCAATCGTCCCAATATCGTAAGCAAGGGCAACCATGTAATTAATGGTGGCTAGAATATCACCAGGCGTGATGACAGTAACGTCCTCTTTTGGCTGGTCGTTGGCAAACAGGCGCACTTCATGTCCGTCCCTGGTGGAAAGCAGAACGGCATTCACTCCGGCGCTGTGAATCTCCTCAGCCTGGCGCCGGGAAATTTTCTGTCCCCGTTCCACTAAGAGTTCGCCTGTTTCCGGATTGACTATGTTCTCTGCACTGACCCTGCCGATTAGACGCTCAGTGAGGCGCAGCTTCTTGTTGATCTTGTAGCGGCCCACACCGGCAAGATCATAGCGCTTCGGCTCGTAAAAGAGCGTGGAAAACAGTCCACGGGCGCTTTCCTCTGTGGGAGGTTCCCCTGGACGCAGGCGTTTATAAATCTCAATCATAGCATCTGCTTCTGATTGGGTGCTATCCTTCTCAAGCGTGGCCAGAATGCCCGGCGCTTCGTGAAAGGCTTGCCGAATTGCTTCATCGCTGCCTAACCCCAAAGCCCGGATTAAAACAGTCACGGGAAGCTTTCGTGTTCTGTCAATACGAACCCACATCACATCATTGGAATCGGTATCGAACTCCAACCATGCTCCGCGGTTCGGAATTATGCTCGCGGAAAAAAGTTTCTTGCCGCTAGTATCAACTGTATAGTTAAAATAGACACCTGGAGACCTCACAAGCTGGCTTACAATAACCCGTTCAGAACCATTGATAATAAAGGTTCCGTTCTCGGTCATTAAAGGAAAATCGCCCATGAATACTTCTTGTTCCTTGACTTCACCTGTCTCTTTGTTGACCAGGCGGACCCGGGCACGGAGCGGCGCTGCAAAAGTCACATCACGGTCCTTGCATTCTTCGACATCATACTTAGGTTCGCCGAAGCTGTAGTCCATGAACTCGAGCACCAAGTTGCCGGTAAAGTCTTGGATGGGAGACACATCGTCAAACATTTCCCGCAGACCGTGCTCCAAAAACCATTTGTATGACTTGTGCTGAATCTCAATCAAGTTTGGCATCGCGAGTATTTCTTCGATTTTCCCGAAGCCATAGCGCTGTCGCTTTTCCCATTGCTTTGTTTCTACCAAGGGCCTCTCCTCCTTTTGGTATCTATAAAACATGACGAAAAGCAAGGGTGTGTTCCCTCGCTTGAAATATGAACTTTTTAGGCACCTTCCAAAATTTTTGAGAAGATAGCAGGATTCCCCTTTGTTGTGTTGAATATACATAAAGCTGGTGTATTTTTCCCATTTGCCGCTTTTCCATGATATCACAGTGGATTTTTGTTGTCAAGCAGTGTGCCTGACGGCTCCATGCATCTTCAACATAAGAGTAATGAAAGGACTTCCTTGCGAGGAAGTCCTTTTCAGTTGTGTCTTCTGGACTGAACTGCAGCTGCTACTTAATTTCGACAGTCGCTCCAGCCTCTTCCAATTTGGCCTTGGTTTCTTCAGCGATTTCTTTGGATACGCCTTCTTTGACTGGGTTAGGAGCATTGTCAACCAGTTCCTTAGCTTCCTTGAGACCCAGAGAAGTGAGTTCGCGAACAACCTTAATTACGTTGATCTTCTTCTCGCCAGCGCTGGTGAGGATTACGTCAAACTCGGTCTTCTCCTCGGCAGCTTCTGCGGCGCCTGCAACAGGACCTGCGGCTACAGCCACGGGTGCAGCGGCGGATACGCCAAACTTCTCTTCCATAGCTTTTACCAGTTCGCTAAGTTCCAAAACAGTCATATTCTCAATCGCTTGCAAAATTTCTTCTTTTGTCATTTTAAATACCCTCCTTAAGGATGCCTTTATGCACTTGCTTCTTTTTGTTTTCTAACTGCCTCCAGGGCATAAACCAAGTTGCGGATGTTACCCTGCAATACATTGACCATGCCGGAAATTGGTCCCTGCATTCCACGCATAACCATGGAAAGCAGTACTTCCCGGCTCGGCAGGTTGGCCAAATCAGCCACACCTTCTGGACCGACAACTTTCCCTTCAACAACCCCGCCCTTTACTTCCAGTGCCTTGTGCTTCTTAGCAAACTCGCTAATAATCTTGGCTGGAGCTACCGGATCATCATAGCCAAAGGCAAAAGCGGTGGGTCCGGTCAAAAACTGAACCAGGTCATTCATTTCCGCGCCTTGTGCGGCCAAGGTAGTCAGGGTGTTCTTAAATACTTTAAACTCCACGCCCGCTTCTCTAAGCTCTTTGCGCAGGGCGGTCATCTCAGCCGCGTTCAAGCCGCGGTAATCAGTGAGAACCATGCCCTGAGTCCTAGAAAAACGCTCCTGGATTTCTTCAACCATTGCCACTTTCTCGGGTCGTGCCATCGTTTCACCTCCCCTGCAATACAAAAAGGATCTGCCGCAGCCGAGCGGAGATCCCATGATCGCATAGCGAAGACGCGCTTCGATACAACTCTCTCCGACCTCGGTGGGCGTGGCATCTGCCACATTATTGTCTTCTGCGCCTAGAAGAATGTCCGAGCATCCTCCTTGCTTTTAAGACAACCAACTGTCTACGGTCTTTGTAATTCACTTGTAAAACAACGTGGCTAGTATAACATGGGCAACGAGCAAAATCAACCCATTTTCTCAGCAATTGAATTGCTACTTAACTGCTGCAGCCTCCTGAGCGTTGAGGCGAATGCCAGGACCCATCGTGCTGGCCAGGTGAACCTTGCGGATAAAAGCACCTTTGGCTGCTGCCGGACGGGCCTTGACTACTGCATCCATCAGGGCAGCGAAATTCTCATAGAGCTGCTCCTCAGTAAAGCTCACTTTACCGATGGGTACATGCATACCTGCCTCTTTGTTGACACGGTACTCTACTTTACCGGCTTTGGACTCTTCGACAGCCTTGGCAATGTCAACGGTTACTGTGCCGGTCCGGGGGTTAGGCATCAAGCCGCGGGGGCCGAGAATCCTGCCGAGCTTACCTACAACACCCATCATATCAGGTGTAGCAATGGCCACGTCAAAGTCGGTCCAGCCACCCTGGATTTTTTCTGCCAAATCTTCGTCGCCTACATAATCTGCGCCGGCGTTTCTGGCCTCTTCAGCCTTTTCACCTTTGGCAAATACTAATACTCGCACATCCCGCCCTGTGCCGTGGGGCAGCACTACTGTGCCGCGCACCTGCTGATCAGCGTGGCGCGGATCGACACCCAGCTTAAATGCAACTTCTACAGTCTCATCAAACTTGGCGGATGCACATTTTTTTACTAATGCAATGGCCTCACTCGGTGAGTACAGCTTTTGGCGATCAACAAGCTTAGAAGCTTCTTGATACCTTTTACCTCGTTTTGCCATGGTATTGTCCTCCTTTGTGGTGCAAGCGGATTAAATCCTCCCACCTATATTTATAGCGCTTCCAGTTAGTCTTCAACAACAACTCCCATGCTTCTGGCAGTACCTTCTACCATCCGCATGGCGCCTTCCAGGTCAGCAGCGTTCAGGTCAGGCATCTTCAACTCAGCAATTTCCTTAATTTGGCTGCGTTTGATGGTTCCAACCTTTTCCCGGTTAGGCACACCGGAGCCGCGCTCAATTTTCATAGCCTTTTTGATCAGCACAGACGCGGGCGGAGTTTTGGTAATGAACGTAAATGTGCGGTCTTCATAAACGGTGATCACAACTGGAATCAGCATCCCGGCCTGATTAGCGGTCCGCTCGTTGAAGGCCTTACAAAACTCCATAATGTTTACTCCATGTTGACCTAATGCCGGTCCTACCGGCGGCGCCGGGTTGGCCTTGCCAGCACTTACCTGCAATTTGATAAGGGCACTTACCTTCTTTGCCACGGCGCATACACCCCCTTAAA
>JGI24500J29687_10016010_pt1 | contig 38057 bp, 35 predicted proteins | sample BioPla2RNA1_FD_29687 | JGI IMG/M metagenome (IMG submission 29687) | reverse complement strand
CGCACTAATGGTTAAGGGAATTGCCGTTCCCCCGTAGTTTAAAATGCTGCCCTGCAATGGCCATAATTTCCCGGGCCAAGGCAGAACTGTCGTGGCGGGCTAGGTTCTCCCTGTCGTGGTAATCGCCGATCTTCACCTGCACGCCCCAGTTTTTCAGGGCGGGCAGATCGATCCGCACTGGAAAGCAGCCCAAAGCGGCAAGCTTGCGGAAGTGGAAGTCGGTAAGCCGAGATTTGTTTACTAATACATAGTCCAAAATCGGTTTGTAATCCACATGCTCCAACAGGGCGGCAACGTACTCGCTGGCAGTCAAGTTATCTGTCTCCCCCGGCTGGCTAACGACGTTGCAGACGAAAATGCGGAGGGCAGGAGTGACCGCCAGGGCATCGGCAATGGGCTTAACCAATAAATTCGGAATAATACTTGTATAAAGACTACCTGGCCCAAGAATAACAATATCGGCCTGGGCTATTGCCTGCAGCGCTTCGGGCAGGGCATCCACATCGGGTTTATCCAAAAAGACACGTTTAATCGCCTTGTCCCGCTGGGGAATGTTGCTCTCTCCCATGGCAACAGAGCCATCGCGGTATTCGGCACCTAAGCTCACAGCCTCCAAGGTTGCAGGCAGCACCCTCCCTCGCACAGCCAAGACCTTACTGAACTCCCGGACCGCAAGTTCAAAGTCGCCCGTAATATCGGTCATGGCGGCAATAAAAAGGTTGCCAAAGCTGTGTCCCTGCAGGCCTTCGCCCCAGGAAAAGCGATACTGGAAAAGTTTTTCCATAAGTGGCTCCGTATCGGCAAGTGCCAAAATGGTGTTGCGCACATCGCCGGGGGGAAGAATCCCCAGCTCTTCCCGAATACGTCCAGAGCTTCCCCCATCATCCGCTACCGTCACAATGGCAGTGATGTTGCTGGAAAAGTCCTTTAATCCCCGCAGCATTGTGGAGAGCCCAGTGCCTCCACCGATGGCCACAATTCTCGGACCCCGATCCAAACTGCGGGTGCGATAAATGTGTTCCGCCAACGTATCCAGATCAATGGGATTAACAGCGCTGATCAAAGAACGGACGCCAAAACGGATGGCAATCGCCACAAACAGCGCTCCCAACATGAGCAGAATCGCTCCCACCGCAAAAGTATTCCATTCCAACTCCTGCAGTTTCACCAAAAGCCGCTGTTCCACTAAGGATAATAAAGGCGTATTCAATATTACGGCTAGGCCAACTGCAACCGCAGCAATTCCCGTAGTTAGAAGGACAATCCATCTTTTTACACCCATTCCGGGATAAAGCCACTTGAACCTTTTATTCATCACTACTCGCTCCCTAACTGTCCCGAGCATTGAGAATTTCCTCAGCAGTTAAGCCGACCTGTTTGGCCAGCTCAAGGCCGAGCTGAAAATCTCCCACTCGTTGGGGCACATGGGCATCACTGCTGATAACAAAGGCAGCACCTTCCTCAGCAGCCAGTTCAATAATCTCAGGCCTTAAATAGGCCTTACTGGTGTTGATCTCAAAGGCAGTGCCATAATGGGCACAGGCCTGGACCACAACGCGGTAATCAATGGCAAATCTGAGGCCTGGATGGGTCAGAATGTCTATTTTATTCCTCTCCAACGCTTTCACGGTAGCCTCAGTATTCACGACCACCGAACGGCGGCCGAAGGAAGGCCAAACCCGTTTCCCGTAATGAAAGCCCCAGATAGCTGCCGCATCTTTCAGGCTGTGGGGGAGCACCATACTGTGAATGTTTGCTAGTACCAGATCTACCAAGCCCCGGTGTTCCGGAGGAAGGTCCAGATCTCCCTTGACGCTGATAATGTTTGCTTCGATTGCCACCAGACCGCGCACACCGGGATGGGCTGCACAGGCACTGGCTAGCTCCCTTCTGATCACCTCTAATACCTGGAGGTTTTTGATGCCGTAATGAAATAGATGATTGGGACCATGATCGCTGATGGCAATCGCCTCCAGGCCGAGCTTGGCGGCGGCAGCCACATTTTCAGCCACGGTGCCCCGGCCGTGGCTGTGAATGGTATGGGTATGGTAATCGGCAAAGACGTGCATCAGCCTAGAGCTTACTGGCCGCAGCCTCGTCCAAAACGAGTGTTACAAAGGGATGGAGCTGCAGTACCGATGCGGGCACGTCGCTGGTAACTGGCCCAAGCACAGTTGCCCAAATGGCATCGGCCTTGTTTTCACCGTTGGCCATCAAGACAATCTGTTTCGCCTGCATAATACTTTTAATACCCATGGAAATAGCCTGAGTGGGGACTTCTTCCCGGGAGGCAAAGAAGCGGGAATTATCCTCAATCGTACTCTCGGCCAAATCCACCAACCTGGTGGTTGAACCGAACTCGGAGCCGGGCTCGTTAAAGCCGATGTGGGCGTTGCTGCCTATGCCCAAAAGCTGCAGGTCAATACCGCCTGCCCCTTTGATCTTCTCCTCATAGGCAGCGCATTCAGCTGCCAAATCGGCGGCTGTTCCGTTGGGAATAAAGGTTTTTTCCCTGGGAATATTCACACCGGAAAAGAGATTCTGCTCCATGTAATAGCGGTAGCTCTGGGGATGATCGCCTGCCAAACCCACGTATTCATCCAAGTTAAAGGTGGTTACCTGACTGAAATCCAAACCGTCCTTGGCCATTTCCACCAGCTTGCGGTAAGTACCCAAGGGAGTGCTCCCTGTGGCAAGACCGAGCACACTGTCGGGTTTAACGGCGATCTGGGCCTGAACGATTTTGGCCACCTCTTCGCTCATGCGTTCATAATCACTTACTACTATAATCTTCATACGTACGTCCTCCTTATCTGCCGGTATTCCATCACTTAATATTATACATTATCCATGCAGTGGCAATTCTAGCTATTCAAGAGAGGTTCCTGCTGAATTCACGAGGAATAAATATTATTATAACTTGCATATTCTTGCATACGTGTTATAATAGGTCTCAATGAATCTGCTAAAGGAAGGATGTTCGCAGTGAAAAAAATCGGTGTAACCCTTGTTGTGTTGGCCTTACTTACTGTCCTGCCCCTCTCTGTCCAAGCCAGCGGCGTGCTGCGCGTGGCCACAGAAGCAGGCTTCATGCCCTTTGAATTTGTGGATGTGAAAACAGGTGAACTGCTGGGCTTTGATATGGATTTGATCCGTGCCATTGGTGCTGCTCTAGGTATGGAAGTGAAAATCGACAACATCGCTTGGGACGGCTTAATCCCCGCCCTGCTGAACAACAACTACGATTTGGTCATTGCGGGCGTAACTATTACGCCTGAGCGGGCAGCGTCCGTCGACTTCTCCAACCCCTATTTCGAATCCGTATTAACTATTGTAACCAAGAGCAACGTCCAAGATATTGCCAGTTTAGACGATCTCACAGGCAAAATCGCAGCGGTGCAAATTAATACCACAGGCGATTTCACGGCCAGCGACCTTTATGATGAGGGCGGCTTGAAATCCGTTTCCCGTTATGATACAGTACCCGATGCGATGCAGGCCGTTATCATCGGCGCCGCCGATGTGGTTGTAGTGGACCTGCCGGTAGCCCAAGCTTACCTGGAGGCCAACCCCAATGCTCCCCTAAAGCACGTTGGTGCAGTATCTGACAACGAGTTTTACGGCATTGCGGTGAATAAGAACAACAAAGACCTCTTGGCGCAAATCAATGCCGCTTTGGATCAGCTGAAAGCGGACGGAACTTATGACGCTATTTATCAAGAGTGGTTTGGTGCACAATAACACTAACTAATGGATTGATGGAGTGGGGTGCTTAACTGGACACAGTTAGGCACCCCTTTCATGGGAAAGGAGATTTACTTTGGGATTTCGCTGGGATCTGGTCTGGTCTTCCCTGCCCACGCTCCTAGAGGGCGCGAAGCTGACCGTTCAACTCACAACCGTATCTGTCTTTTTTGGCATCATTATCGGTACAATCACAGGCATAGCCCGCATCTCTAAGGGGCCCCTGCGCTACGCAGCCGCGGCATATATCGACGTCATTCGGGGCACGCCCCTTTTGGTTCAGACCTTTATCGTCTTTTACGGCCTGCCCGGTTTGATTCAGAGGCCCATACCCGCCTACGCCGCAGCCCTATTGGCCCTGAGCGTAAACAGCGGTGCCTATGTGGGTGAAATCGTGCGCTCGGGCATCCAGTCCCTAGATAAAGGACAGTGGGAAGCGGCCTTTTCCTTAGGTCTCACCAAAGGGCAAACGATGCGGCACGTCATTCTACCCCAGGCCTTCCGGCGCATCCTGCCTCCCCTGGGCAACGAGTTTATCGCCCTCTTAAAGGACTCATCCCTAGTATCAGTGATCGCCTTGGAGGAACTGGTACGGAAGGGACAGATAATAATCGGGCGCACCTTCCGGCCCTTTGAAGTCTGGCTGGCTGTGGCCCTGATCTTTTTTGTGATGACCTTTACCGTTTCCCGCCTGGTCGATCTCTTAGAAAAAAGGATGGTTCAGCATGACTCAAGCAATAGTTGAAGTACGCAATCTGCATAAATCATTTGGACAGCTGCATGTTCTTAAGGGTGTTTCCCTGAAAGTCTATTCAGGAGAAGTAGTTGTCATAATCGGACCTTCGGGTAGCGGCAAGAGTACGCTGCTGCGCTGCCTCAACTACCTGGAACAGCCGTCCGGGGGCTCCATCCTGTTTGAAAACGAAGAGGTTGACCCGAAACACAACCTGCGGCAGGTAAGACAGGAGATGGGGATGGTCTTTCAAGGCTTTAACCTCTTCCCCCACCTAAAGGTAGTTGACAACATCACCCTGGCTCCCCGCAAAGTAAGGGGAACTGAGGCTGAACAGGCGCGCACCCGTGCCCTGGAGCTTTTGAAGCAGGTTGGCTTGGTGGAGAAAGCAAACAGCTATCCGGATGAACTCTCGGGAGGTCAGCGTCAGAGGGTAGCCATCGCCCGGGCGTTAGCAATGGAACCGAAGGTACTCCTTTTCGATGAACCTACTTCTGCCCTCGATCCGGAGATGATCGGAGAAGTGTTAGAGGTAATAAAGGACCTGGCCCTGCAGGGTCGCACCATGATCGTGGTCACTCATGAAATGGGCTTTGCCAAAGAGGTCGCCGATCGGGTAATTTTCATGGATGAAGGGGTAATTGTGGAAGAGGACAGCCCGGATCGAATATTTTCCGACCCTAAGCAGGAGAGGACAAAGGCGTTTTTAAGTAAAATCCTCTAAAAACGCTTACAAACCGTGGCGCACCAGGCGCCGATCGGGACCTTTGAGTAGAAGGTGAAGATTGCTGCCTAAGATGCGCGAAGCTAGGCGCATACCCATCCGCGCCTCAAAGTCTTGGGTAGCAAAGTTGGTTGTGAAAACGGTGGGTTTATGGCTGGTCAGCCTACCGTCAACAATTATGAGCAGCCGTTCCGCTGTCCAGCCCGTTATCCGCTCGCTGCCCACATCATCAAGTACAAGCAAATCTGCGGCTAAAAGGGGCTCCAGATCCACATTGGCGTAGCGCATTCTTTCCATTAAGGTTGGCACATGGCGAAAGAGGACAGAATACTTGGGATAGAGACTGTTTACTATGGAACAGGCCAAATGGGTTTTTCCCGTTCCAGACCTACCCAAAAGCAGAATGCCTTGACCACCTGTGATTTTCTCAAAGTTGCGCACAAACTGCTCACAGGCCTGGACGGCGCTTCTGTTAAGCTCATCAACCTGGAAGCTCTTAAAAGTCTTGCTGCGCAGTCCCACTGGCAGCGGATGGCGAGAACGTTCGATTAGTATGTTGTCCAGCACAGAGCGGGTATCCCGCCGAGCCGCCCTAACGCAGGCGCAGTCTGAAAGGAGCCATTCACCCTTTTTGAAACCCGCGGGTAAGGGAAAGGGATGGCGAATGTATCTCTCCCGACGCTCCTCCCCGCAATCGGGACAGACGCTTTTCCGGAAATAACTGCGCCCCAGCCCGTACTCACTCATCCAAGAACGAGAAGAGGCTCTTGTCCTGGCGGGGCTCTTCGTAAGTGAAATCTTCCCGCCTGATTTTTTCCTTAGCCTGTACTCCACCTGCCGTTCCCTCCTGCCGTTTCCCATCTTCATTTACCGCTTCCCAGTAAGCGAGAAATCTCTCCTCCGTGGTAATGCCGTGATTGAGCCAATCCTGCATGATGCGGTAGATGTAATTAAAGGAGATGTGCTTGTCCCTTCCCCGGGCGCGGCTGAGCCGCTGCTCCTGTCTGGCCCGGAGAATGGCACAGCCCATTACAAAGGGCGACATACCTTCATCGTATACTGCCATCAGTTTTTCCTTCTGGGCGCTGGAAAGGAGAGCCACTTTCCGCTGATACAGATCGAACACATCCTGCATACTAGGTTCTGACACGGAACCACCTCCACAAAACAATCCCACCTACTAACAAACCAACAAAGCAAGCCGACAGAATGATGATAGGGGAGTTCAAAGCACCCATTCCCACCGGCTGGAGCGTTAAAGAACTGAGCTGGTTTTTTTGATTGTACCTGCCCCAGCAGGGAGCTAAGAGGTCAAAAACGGGAGGTCCTTCACCCCCCACCTGCCACGGCCCACTACCCACATCACGCCAAAAATCGGGGGCTAAGCCATCGAAGGAGCCTACTAAGACATAATAACGCCAAGATTTATCAGGTTCTGGCATCAGGTCCCCATCTACCCAGACGCGAATAGTCGCCCCGTCATCCAACAGTTCGGGGTATATGCCGCTCAGGAAAATCTGTCCCCCCTGGGCTAAAAAGAGCTTGCTCTCGCCAAACGGAGCCACCGCCAGACGAATCTGCCAGCCTTGACCGGGAGCGGTTTTAAACTCATGGGAACCGATGGTGATCTTCTTCTGCCCAGCCCCTTCACCTGTGGAAATATACACTTCCAGGCGTTGGTGGAAAAAACCTTCCGGAGCTTGGAACGGATTGCTGATTTTTGCAAATCGGAAGTCGAAGTAGATGTTTCCTTCTTCCCGTCCCACGCTAAACCGCTGCAGATCGAAAAGCCCAGACTCGTAGACTGCATGCTCAGGGTACAAAAGTTTACCGCTGCCGTAATCATCGCCCCGGGGATCGGAGCGCTGAAAAATTACCTCCGCCTCAGCCAGTCCGCTCCCCACCAACACTATACACAGCAGAATCAAGAACCGTTTCAATGCGGATCCCCTCTGCATCCTTATGCAGCTGTTCTTAGAGATAGACCCTCTCCACCCGGCTTGTAAGTCTTGTTGTCACTTCGTAGTTAATGGTGCCTAACAAATAAGCCCATTCATCTACCGTAATTTCCTTCTCGCCATTCGAACCAATCAGGATCACTTCGTCACCGATTCTAACAGGCAGATCACCCACATCGATCATGGTATGATCCATTGTAACCTTACCCACGATGGGGCAGTATTGGCCGTTGATGATCACCCTGCCCTGGTTGCTCAGATCGCGGGTTAAACCATCGCCGTAGCCAATGGGAAGCACTGCTATGGATGTATCCTTCCAGGTAACGTAGGCGCTGTCGTAACTTACAGCACTGCCAGGTGGTATCCGTTTCACAAAGGCCACCTTGGTCTTGAGCTGGAGAGCAGGCTTAAGTTCAATGGGCCGCCTCCCGTCTGGATACATCCCGTATAAACCCAACCCAACCCGAACCAAATCTAACTGAGCAGGGGGAAAGAACATTGTAGCGGCTGTGTTAGCTGCATGGAAATAGGGGACATTGACCCCGGCAGCAGACAGTTCTGCCATAACCTTCTCAAAACGCTCCCACTGCCACTGGGTGTATTCCAAATCGGGCTTTTCCGCCTGGGCAAAATGGGTAAATACCCCTTCTATCCGAAGGCCGGGCAGGTGCAGCACAAGATCCACCAGTCTACCGAAGTCGTCGGGCAGAAGGCCAAGCCTGCCCATACCCGTATCCACTTTGATATGCACCCGGGCTTCTTTGTTTTGGGCCACGGCAGCTCGCGAAAGCCCCCGGGCAATATGGGGTTCATACACCGTTACCCCCAGATCATGGGCAACACAGACATCAAGCTCATCCTCGCTCACCGCACCCAAAACCAATATGGGAGCTGTGATACCTCCCCGCCTTAAGCGTACCGCTTCCTCGGGCAGGGCCACCGCCATCCAGTTTGCCCCGGCGTCGATCATGGTATAGGCGGTCTCCAAGGCACCGTGGCCGTAGGCGTTTGCCTTAACCACTGCCATTAAATCGCAGTTGGGCCCGATGTGCTTGCGAAACTGCTGAATGTTAAATGCTATGTTATCCAGACTGATCTCGGCCCACACAGGCCTACTAAGTCTGCTCATGCTTACACTCCGTCCTATCTCAAAATCCGCGGCAGGAAGTCCAAACAATCACTGGCAATTAGACTGCGCTGCCCCTCCGAACCTGCCAAGTCCCCCGCTGCTCCGTGGGCGTAAACACCGGCCGCAGCTGCTTCCAGCGGCTGGAGACCCTGGGCAAGCAGGGATCCGATCAAACCGGCCAGCACATCACCTGTCCCGGCTGTGGCCAGGCCATGACTTCCAGTACTATTGATATAAGTCGTCTTCCCATCGCTCACGATGGTAGGGGAACCCTTCAGCACAGTAATCATGCCCCACTCTGCGGCAAAACGCGGGGCAATTTCCAGACGAGCCTGGTTAATCTCACCTGGGGTAGTCTCTAAAATGCGGGCCATTTCCCCCGGATGGGGCGTTATTACCCACTGGGCACGCTGCCCATGGCCAACGCCTGCCAAGAAGTCTGGCTGCAGAAGGGACAGGGCATCGGCGTCAATTACAGCGGGGCCTTCCCACACGCTCAGCAGCTCCCGCACCACATCTAAACTCTCAGCCTCACGGGTAAGGCCCGGCCCAACCACAACTACATCAGCAGCGTCAGCCAATTCCAGCACTTGGCCCAACGCCCCTTGGGCAATGTTACCTTCTGACGTTTCTGCCAAGGGAACTACAATGCGCTCATCGGCGGGTAGCCTTTGGGCAGCGCCTTTAGGAACGGCCAAGGTTACCAGACCCGCGCCTCCCCGCAGCACAGCCTGTCCGCTCAAAGCAGGTGCACCGGCATACTTGCCCGACCCACCTACCACCAGAACATGGCCGAAGGTGCCCTTATGCCCTGCACTGTCCCGTTTGGGTAGTATGTTCAATATTGATTCGTCAAGGAGATATCTGCTGGGAAGTCCGCTGCCTACTAGGGGCACACCCAAGTCAACCCGCTTCACTTGACCGCAAAAATCCCGGCCGGGGTAAAGAAAGCAGCCCGCCTTCCAAAGGCCAAGGTTTACTGTGAGATCCGCCTTGATCGCGGTACCTATAACCTGCCCACTGTTGGCGTCCACGCCAGTGGGCACATCCACCGCCACAACCGGGCGCTGCAGGTCGTTTACAGTGTCCGCTAAAGCCTTTAGCTCAGGCGGCAACTCACCCCTAAAGCCCGTACCCAGTAGGGCATCGATAATAATATCCCCCATGTTCAGCGCAAAACGGAGTCGATCCCTATGGGCAGTATCAACTGTGGTCAGTTCAACCCCCAATTTGCGCAGTATATCCAAATTCCCTTTGTGTTCTACGGTTGCTTTGTCCGGATTACCGAATAAGTACACCTTGGGTCGGGCGCCCATTAAGAGGAGATGGCGAGCGACAACCAGGCCATCACCACCGTTATTGCCCGTCCCGGCCAGGATGTAAATTCTTTTTCCCGCAGGCGAACCGTATACCTGGACAATTAGGTCAGTCAGCCTGGCACCGGCAGTCTCCATTAACAGTAGGCCCGAAACTTCCAATTCTGCCATGGCCCTCTGTTCAATGACGCGCATTTCTTCACCAGTCACTACCCGCATGCTCTTCCTCCCCCAGCGCGATCACGTAAGCGATGGCCAGCTCTTTAGTGTGGGTAAGGCTTACGACGAAACGGGTTACCCCTTGTTGGCGGGCTACTTCCCGGGCACCGCCCACAAGGGTTACGCTGGGCCTTCCCCACTCATCTGCCCTTATTTCAATCTCTGCAAAGGACACACCCTGCAGCCATCCCCGGCCCAACGACTTCATCACCGCCTCCTTGGCAGCAAAACGGGCTGCCCAGGATTGGACCGGCCTCGAGCTCAGGTAATCCCGTTCATACTCGGTAAACACCCTGCCTTGAAAACCAGGGCGTTTTAACGCCCTGGCAATCCTAGCTATTTCAATTGCGTCAACGCCACAACCCTTAACCGGCATAGCTTCCCTTCTGCTCCTCTGCAATAACACGCACCACTGCATCAACCACCTGGGCGAGCAGCTCCTCATTGGGATGCTCAGCCATCACCCTAATAACCGGTTCTGTACCGGAGGCCCGCACAAACAGGCGCCCCTGGGGAGCGAGCTGGCGCTCTCCCTCGGCGATGGCGGCACAGACGCGATTATTGCTCTTCCAGTCCTTGTTCTCCACCGTAACGTTCTCCAAAACCTGGGGAAACTCGGTCATGGTGGCAGATAGTTCAGCCAGGGTTGTCTGCCTAAGTTTCCTTGTCTCCAAAAGTTTCAGTGCGGTGAGCATGCCATCACCGGTGGTGGAATTTTCCAGAAAGAGGATATGCCCCGACTGCTCTCCACCCAGGATACACCCTTCTTTCAGCATCACGTCGAGGACAAAACGGTCCCCGGCGGGAGCATAGCCCACATCACCACCGTTATCCAAGAAAACCTGCCGGAGGCCGCCGTTAGAATAAGCCGTGGCGATCACTTTGCGGGCAGGAAGCCTATCTTCTTCTAATAAGTGCAGACCCACAATGGCAAGAATGTGGTCACCGTTAACCAGATTGCCCTGTTCATCCACGGCCAATACCCTATCACCATCACCGTCAAAGGCAAAACCAAGATCGGCACCTGACTCCTTGGTCAGCTCTCGAATCTTTTCCGGAAATGTAGAACCACAGAAATGGTTGATATTTACCCCATTAGGCTGGTCATAGTAACTGGTTACTTCAGCACCCAAATCCCTAAACAGCTGCGCCGCATAACCGGAGGTTGCCCCATTGGCACAATCCAGGGCTATATGTAATCCGGTCAGATCGAGGGGTACGTTCTCCTTTAAATCCTCGAGATAGAGGCGAACCGCATCCTGTTTCCCAAAAACGCTGCCTACCCCACCAGCTATGGGCCTGGGATAGTCATCTCTCTCCATCAACTCTTCGATGGTGCGTTCTTCGTCCTCATCAAGCTTGTAACCATCGCCGCCGAAAACCTTAACCCCATTATCCTCAAGGGGGTTATGGGAAGCGGAAATCATAATCCCACCGCAGCCCTCAAAGCGTTTCGCCAGCAGAGCCACTGCAGGCGTAGGCACCACTCCCAGTAAATAGACGTCAACGCCTACCGATGTCACTCCCGCAATTAGGGCTCCTTCAAGCATCTGTCCGGAGAGTCTTGGATCGCGGCCAATTACGAGTGGCCCAGGACCGTGCTTCTCTGTTAAATAGAGAGCGGCTGCCCGGCCGATCCGCAGCACCAACTCAGGGGTTAAATCCTGGTTGGCAACACCCCGTACACCATCTGTACCAAAATATTTTGTCATTCGCTCGTTCCCTCCTTGACAACGGGTCCATCACCCTGTTCGCCCTGCTCAACCTCTAATTCCAGCCTGACCTCAGCAGGCTCAACCACCACTCCGGGCACACTATGTCCCTGGGCGTCCAGAACAAGCACGGGGAAAGAACCCTCCAAGCGAACCAATTCCCCGTTGAGGCTGAGATAGGCCACAACTAGATCCACACGCTGCAGTATACTACTTCGACCCATAACTGTGACTGTTGCCGGTTTGGACTTGATCCGCCCGATGGAAACAGCCGGATCTCTGCCTAACACGGCAATTGTAACCGGGAATTCCTTCTTTTCTAGCTGCTCCGTTTCAACACTAACCCAGCGTGGGTTTACCGTAAGTACTTCAATCCCTAAGGGCGTATCCACTTCCACCGGATAATTCCGTCTCCCAGCGGCCGCCCCCTCCAAGTCCACAAAGGCAGTAACCGCTTCACCGCTTCTGTTGATGAAAGGTGATAAACCGGAAAGGCGCAGTGTAACCGCACCGGGAGGATCCACAATTATCTGGTCAGCAGGAAGATTATAGATCGCCACATCTAAAGAAACTATTCTCTCTGTACTGGTGAAATTCCCGTCTCCCGCGGCCAATAACCAAAAAATAACAGCGAGGAGCAGGGAAAAGAGGCGCCAATACACTTTGGGTTGGCTCAAAAACGACCAGACCCGCTTGATCACTTCCTTCATCCCTCGCCCCCCTCACTTAAGTAGTAGGTGAGCTGTTCCCGCAGGCGGGCTGGGGACAGATAGCGCCGCAGGCGTCCATCGATCGCTAAAGAAATGGTACCCGTTTCCTCTGAAACAACCACAACAACCGCATCAGTCTGTTCCGAAATACCGACAGCGGCCCGGTGCCGGGTACCCAAACTGCCTTCCAAGCGTTTATCAGTGAGGGGCAGCACACTGCCTGCACTAGCCACTCGCCCCCCGGCCAGGATGACCGCTCCATCGTGGAGGGGCGTTTCGGGCCTAAAGATAGACATAAATAATTCCACACTTGATTCTGCATCCAACTTGACGCCGGTCTGAACGTATTCTTCCAGGGAAATGGCCCGTTCAAACACGAACAGAGCCCCGGTCTTTACTTCGCTCATGCGGGCGGCTGCCCGAACCACGTCATGGATCAGCACATTGATCTGCTCTTCACCCCTGGCACCGAAGCGGGCAAACAGCCTGCCTGTGCCGATCTGCTCCAAACCCCTGCGCAGCTCGGGATAAAAAACAACCGGCAGAGCCACTAAGACGGAAGTTGTGGCCTGATCCAGCAGCCAGCTGACCGTCTGCAGATTAAGGGCGCGTGCCACCACACGACTCCCGAAAATGATTGCTAAACCTTTAACGAGAGTGGTAACACGCGTCCCTTGCACGGCATTGATCACTCGGTAGATTACGAAGGCCACGATCAGTATGTCAATGGCATCACGGAATGTAAAGGTCACCGAGTTTCCCCCCACAAAACGCTCCTAACTTCTATCTAACACCTGTTCAGCAGCTTCCACTGCACAGCCGAATTTCTTCTGGTCTATCTCCAATACCGCTAGAGCCGTCAGCACATCTAAAGGCGTGGCATAACCCATATGCCCTACCCGGAAGATTTGGTTGGCAAAGGGCCCCTGACCACCTGCAAATTCTACTCCGTAAGTATCCCTAATCCGCGCCCTAAAGGCATCCGCTTCCGGATACTTTACCGCAGTAACAGTTGGAGAGGCGTCCTTGTCCTCCACCACAAGTTCTAGGCCTAACGCTTTGGCTCCCGCCCGCATCATGTCCCGCATCAGACGGTGGCGGGCAAACACATTGGCAAAACCTTCTGTCTCCAGCATTTCCAATGCCTTATCTAAGGCAAATACGTTGTTAATATTGGGTGTAAAGGGTGTCTCGCCCTTCTCCAAAAACTGCTCGTACTTACGCAGATCGAAATAATAACGGCCAGATTCGTTTTTGGCCATAAATTCCTTGGCCTTGGGTGAGACTGCAATGAACGCTGTACCGGGAGGGGTCATAAGGCACTTCTGGGAAGCACTGACCACCACATCCACACCCCAGGCGTCCATCTCCACCGGTGTACCGCCTAAGGAGCTCACCGCGTCCACAACCAGCAGGGCTTCGCTGCGGCCCCGGGCTCTGGCCACCGCCTCCACGTCATTTAAGACAGCTGTGGAAGACTCGTTGTGAACCATGAATATCACTTCAATTTCCGGATACTGTTTTAAGTAATCCCCGACCTGGTCGGCATCGATACCGCTGCCCCAAGGAAACTCCAATACGTGTAGTTTAGCTCGGTAAGCTTGACAGATCTCGGCCCAGCGCCTGCCGAAAAAGCCGCCCACAAGGCAGAGCACCGGTGTATCTGGCGCCACCAGGTTGGCCACAGCCGTTTCCATACCCGCTGTACCCGAACCTGTTACCATAAAGATGGGGTTTTTTGTCCCAAAGAGGGGCTGCAGACGAGCCAAGACCTGGGGGAATACATCCTTGAAGATCTTGCCCCGATGGTTGATCATGGGCTGGCTCATGCGGCCCAGCACCTCGGTGGGCACCGGTACGGGCCCGGGGATACGCAACTCAGGTTTAAAGCGATACATGCAAAGACCTCCCTGCGCTAGTATAGTTTAAAAAAACCGTCCCCCCGAGCGGGGGGCGGTATTACCACCATTGGAGGCTGTTTTTACACAAGGCGCCCCAAACGTTCAGCTGTAGCAAGGATCTGCCGTACTCCGCCCAATGTGCCGAAGTCTTCCACCATCATACCTTGACTTTCTAAATGGGCCATCAAGACCCGCAGAGCCCTGCTCGACCCGAGTCCGGGAATTACAAATGCAACCCCTCGCTTGCCCTCAAGGCGGGTTGCCCGCCTCAGCAGACTATCCATTTCAGCAGGGATTTGCGGCTTCCACAAGCCTTTAAACTCACTTATTACACAAACCAATTTGTATGGAGCGGTACTGATGGGTGAGCTGCTGGCGGTGGAAGGTGACACCGTGTCTACCCTCAAACCCTGATCAGTCAACGCCTGACGCAGCTTGTCTGCTGCTTGCTGTACCTTCGTATGATCGCTATGCATAATAAAGACGCTCATCTGCCACCGCCCCCGTTAATTTTATCCATTAGTTATTTATTTCTCTAAACGAAAGCCAAATCCTGTTTAAACCCACAGTTCTCAGCGGGAAATGCCCGGGCTCCACTGGTAGGCAAAGGAAGAGGAGGAGATAGTATCGCCCATGCCAACTGTGCTCACAGGATTGGGCACCACATGGGCCGGTACAATCAGGACATAGTGATCATCCCGCTCCAAAATGCCTTCCTGCAGGAAATCGGCTGGTACGTCCACACCCATATCCCGCATCTCTGCGGCAAAACCGCGGATCTGGTTGAATCCGATCTCAGATAGTTCAATTTCGCTGCTCACTGCCAACTGCTCCAAGGTAACTGTGCCGCCAAACTTAGCCTTTGCCGCGTTAACAGCGGAAGCATATAGACAGGCATCCCGTACCTGGCGCGCACTGAGGGCGTAGGGTTTCTTGAGAAGCACTACATAATAGCCCAGGTTGTGCAGTTGAATCCGCTCAAAGCCAAGCTCCTGCATTATCCGCAGACAGCCTTTATACAGGCTGAAGGCACGCTCATCGGCATCGATTTCAGCCGCCTCTTTGTCATAACCAAACAAAGTGAGTACCTGTTTGATCTCGTTCTCATTGATCCCAAAGGATTTGATCTCGCTGGCTACTGCCTCGAGCATTGCCTTTTCCGCATCCCTGTCGCGCATGGGCACGTACTCAAAATGGATGCGCAGTTTGGGGTTTTTCTCCTTCAGTCTGCGCACCGAGGTAGTGCTCTCATCCAGGTAAGCTCTGAGCAGATCCTCTTCACTGGGCGCATAGTGGAAACCGGCCAAAAAGGCAACATCCACTTCCCTACCCAGCTCGGGCAGATATTCTTTCATCTGCTCATCGAAACCCATAATCACACCCTCGGGGCGGGTTGCCAAAATCACCCTGTTTGCCCTGGGGGTAACAATGACTTGTCCATCGATTTCAAACCGTTCATTCTTGGCATACTCAAAGATCCAATTTTCCTTTGTTTTGTCGCCGCTGCGAGCCCCTTCCCGCACAGGACGGATGGTCATGCCGCCATCAACGACCGGAACCTCAACCCCAGGCAGAAACATGGAAGCCTGTTTATTGGATAACAGGGACGTATAAACAACCGAACGGGCACCTAAAGAGGCCATCTGGTTGGCAATAATGCCCGCCTGGCCACCCATGCTTTCCCGGCGCTCCACAAAAACCTCTTCTAACCAATCAATTAAAGACAGGTCGGTCAAAACAACATAATGGGACTTACCCACTTTGAGCGCCTCGGCCAGCACTGCCAACAACTCGTTCGGCTGGGAAATTTCGAGAATATCATCGCCCTGCAAAGTCCTCACTTCCGCCAGATCAATTCGGGGATTGGACTGTAGGGCTGCCATATTTGAATCGGTCAAATGCACTACAACGTCGACGTTTGTGTTAAAGGCGGCCAACGTTTTGGCATCGATCCGCTCCTGGCACACGTCTTTAACTCTCTTCTGCCAGATCTTCTGCAACGAACTTCAACCTCCAGTATACGTATACTAATCTAAACTCTTAGTTATCTTATCATAATCACTATTATTCGGCAATGTGAGCCCGTCTATAAACTGTTTGCCGCTGAATAATAGCGTAATATTCCGTCAAAAATGGCGGCAGCCACACGTTTCTGGTAGCCGCGCTCGCTTAAAAGAGCCGCCTCCTTTGGATTGGATAAAAACCCAACCTCAATCAGCACCGCAGGCATACCCGCTTCCCTCAGCACCCGAAAATCCCCGGGCAGAGCCTGCCGCTTGTTTGGACCTAGATGCCTCACCAGTTCAGCCTGGATCGCCTTAGCCAGGCGTTCATCCTCTGGCCGGCCGGGGTAATAGAACGTTTGGGCCCCGTACCATATGGGGGAGGGAAAGAAGTTGGCGTGAATGGATATGAACAAGTCCGCCTGGGCTTCTTTAGCCAGGGCAACCCGACGATCCAAATCCTGCCTCTTTCTTTTCAGCAGATTTGTCTCACTGGAGTCGGCCAAATCATAATCGCCCCTGCGAACCACAACTGCAAAGACAGCTGCCTTCCGCAGCAGATACTCCAGTTCTTCCGCAATGGCCAGGGTGATGTCCTTCTCCAGATCGCCCTTTACGCTCACAGCCCCAGGATCGTCACCGCCATGGCCGGGATCAATTACTATCGTCAAACCTGATATGGCCGGTAGTGTCGCCTCCCTGAGTACGGGCAGGGGCAGTTCGCTGCCTGTACCTAGATAAATACCCACCGCAAGACAGGTGAGAAGGCACCAGATGACCTGCTTCGCGCTGAAGAACCAGGTCCGCATAAAAACACCTCCACACCACAGAATATTCAGGCGGGAGGTAGTTTACAACATTTCAGGACCCGATAACCCGATTTTCGCTCCACAGTCTCACAATTACCAGCCAGCTCCTTAAGATAGGCCTCTAAGCTCTTCGCTCCCTGTTTAGTCCGAATCACAACCAGAAGGCACCCCCCAGGACGCAGGGCATCATAACCGCTCTTAAGGAGTGGATAAACAACCTTCTTTCCGGTTCGGATGGGGGGATTGCTCACAACCCAGTCAAAGGTCTTCCCTGGTAAAGCCTCAAGGCCGTCACTCACCAGGACAGTGGCGTTGTAGATTTCGTTTAATTTGAGATTGGCCCGAGCCAACTCCACAGCCCGCTCGTTCACATCCACCATGTAAACATGGCCCTCCTGGCCCACCAGATCGGCCGCCACCATGCCTATGGGCCCGTACCCGCAGCCAAGATCGAGCACAGTCTCCCCAAGTCTGCAGTTCAGCTTGTTGATGAGGATCTGGGTACCCCTATCAACTTCCTTCTTTGAAAACACACCGGCATCAGTCCGAAACAGGTACTCCCGGCCTTTGAGCACAGCGGTGAAAACCTCGGGCCTCGTTTCTACCGTAGGTTTTTGCGTAAAATAGTGTTCCGACATGACTACTCCCCTTCACCCAGTGCCTGCATGACCAGGTCTAAATGCTCCCGGATCTCCTCTACCCCTTCTTCCGGGGCGTAGAGAAGTGCCTCTTCCAAAAGTTCCCGGGCTTCTCCATAGCGGCCCACGAGGTAATACCCATAGCCCAACGTATCTAAATAGATCGCCTGCCTCTCAAGTGCCACCGCCCGCTCTGCCATGCTGATGGCCTTTTCGATTTGGACTTCTCGGAGCATGTAATGATAAGCCAAATTGTTGAGAGCAACAACATTATCGGGCTCGCCCATGAGTACCTGCTGGTAATTCTCCACTACACCAAAAAAGTCGCCCAGTGCTTCGTAGACGAAGGCCTGGAACAGATAGACATTCCAATAGTTCGGTGCCAAGGACAGCATGTCTTGGCAGACCGCTAACGCTCCAGCCCAATTTTCTGCCGAATACTCGTCAAAGAAACGCTCGTTGAGAGTGCGCAGTTCCTGCAGGTCCACCCGCCTGCGTGTGGTGAAATCGAAGCTGAAATCCCACTCAAAAAACTCAATCGTCAGCCTGCCGGTACTGTCCTCCAGTTCCAGTTTCCCCGGTGCCCATGTTTCTTCAGTCCGGACAAGGGTGAGGACAGCGGTCTTCTCACCCTGGAATTCCAATTCCAGAGAGTTATACGGTCCGGTAGTATCCGAACCGGCTGTATAACCCTTCACCGCAGCAACAACCACATCGCCTTCTCTGATGAGAAGGGGCAGACCCGTTTCCTGATCAAGCCAGAGCACCTTAGTCCTATCCCCTTGGGAATAATAGCGATCCACCGGGCGTCCCACTAAAGTGGTTGTGCCGGCAGGTTCCAGCGAACCTGCAAAATAAGAGGCCGGTTCATAGACATAGGCACGGAAATAGTCAAACAGCCAGTGCTGATCATAACCGTAACTCACCTCGCCCGCTGCGTTCAGCTCCACAAAATCCTTGTGGCCGCTGATCACAACCTGGCCTTCGGTGGTGGGATAGTCCACCGCAAAGTCATCCGGATATTTGAACCTAAACTGGCCATCTAAAAGCAGCCTCTCCCCGTCACTGGAGACAAGGTGAGCTGCTACCCTAGCCTGCCCATACTGCTGGTCAAACCAATAGCCTGGTTGGGTTTCCCCTTGGCACAGCCCGGACACGCCCAAGACCAAGACAAGGCAGAGTGCTGTTAGTATACTTCTACCCGTTAACATTTCTAATAGTCACCCTTCCCCTCTTCGCCCTGGACAATTGCCACTCCGGCACTAGCACCGATCCTGTTGGCGCCAGCTTTGATCATGGCCATGGCAGTTTTTCGGTCCCGAATACCGCCAGATGCCTTAACGCCGAAATCTGGGCCAACCACCTCACGCATCAGGGTTATATCCTCCAGCTCAGCCTTACCCGGGCCAAACCCAGTACAGGTCTTAACGAAATCTGCCCCTGCCATTTTCACTAAAATGCAGCCTTGCACTATCTGTTCTTTGCTGAGGTAGCCCGTTTCCAAGATCACCTTTAACACTAAGCCGGGCGCAGCATCCCGCACTGCCCGAATATCGGAATAAACCCGGGCGTAATCCCTTTCCATCAGTGCCCCCACGTTAATCACCATGTCCAGTTCCTGGGCGCCATTGGCCACCGCATCCCTGGCCTCCATTACTTTGCTCAAAGTAGTTGTGGCACCAAGGGGAAAGCCGATTACGGTACACGTTTTCACCGGGCTGCCCGCGAGCAACCTGGCCGCAAGCCTCACATGGCCGGGATTTACACAAACGGACGCGAAACGGTATTCCAAAGCCTCCTGGCACAGGCGGCCGATCTGTTCCCTAGAAGCGGTAGGTGCCAGTAGTGTGTGATCTATATAAGCAGCTACGTTAGTCGAATCGGTGACAAAGACTTTCTGTCCCCGTACAGCATCATCCACGGGCATTGCCCAACGGATGCCCGAGCGGGCTAACGCCATACTAATCTCCTCTGCCTGCTGCTTGAGCCATTTCTCGTTCATCAGTCTACCCCCTTTGGTAACTCCATAACCCCACCGTACTGGTGGAAACGGCCCGGACGGGCGGTCCCAGTATTCCCTCAAGTTCCTCTTTAGTCTCCACGAGTCCTCCGGCGATAATGGGAGGCAGATCTTTGGGTAGGCGCCGTAAGATTGCCGGTACAATTAGGGCGGGGAGAATCTCAACCGCGTCGGGACTGCTCGATTGGAGCATACGCAAGCCCGTACGGAGCGCCTCCGAGTCCAGGATAAAGAGCCTCTGGATTCCTAATAATCCTGCCTTCTGGGCAGCGGTTATGAGGTGGCCCCTAGTGGTTAAAACACCATCTACCCCCTCTGCCGCAAGCATCTCCATGCCGTAGTTGTCCCGGGCTACGCCGCCAATCAAATCGATATGGGCAAAGACCATCTGGCCCGCCGCTTTACATTCCCGCACCAGCTCCCTGAGCTCGAAAATATGGCCGGTCAGATAAAAACAGACCCTCACTCCACTGTCTTTTATCTTACCCATATTCTCCAGACCCTTTAACCCCGCAATTATGGGTTTTTGGGCGAGGTTTGCCCGGAGCTGCAGTAGTTTTTCCTGACGAATCTTGTCTGGATTAAGCATTGCCCACCCAACTTTTTGCGCTCTGAACCGCCTTCTGCCACTGGGAATAAAGGGCAGAACGCTTCTCTTCCGCCATAGCGGGCAGGTAAGTACGGTGGATCTGCCTACTCGTTTCCACATGGGCTTGGCTGTCCCAAATGCCCACGGCTAGACCTGCTAAATAAGCGGCTCCCAGGGCGGTGGTTTCGAAGATTTCTGGCCATTCCACCTGGCGGTTAGTCAGATCGGCAAGGAACTGGCAGATAAACTTGTTTTCCGATGCTCCGCCATCCACTTTCAAGAGCCCTAAGGGAATTTGGGACTCTTCCGCCATTACATCCAACACTTCCCTGGTCTGATAGACAATCGCTTCCAGCGTGGCGCGGATAACGTGGGCCTTGGTGGCACCCCTGGTTAGGCCCATAATCATGCCTCGCACATATGGGTCCCAGTGGGGAGCGCCCAAACCAACGAAACTGGGAACGAAGTATACACCATTTGTATCCGGTACCGAAAGGGCAATTCCTTCCGTTTCCGCAGCCTGCTTAATTAGACCCATTTCATCCCGCAGCCACTGCACCGCAGCACCGGCCACAAACACACTGCCCTCCAAAGCATATTCAACTCGGCCATCTAGACCCCAGGCCACTGTTGTGAGAAGACCGTTGTGGGAAAATACCGGTTCTGTACCGGTGTTCATAAGGATAAAGGCACCGGTACCGAAGGTGGCCTTGACCGAGCCCCGCTCAAAGCAGGCTTGTCCAAAGAGAGCCGCCTGCTGGTCACCTGCTGCCCCTGCAACCGGAATTCCCCCAGGAATCCTTCCCGAGGCTTGGGTGTGGCCGTAAACAGCACTGGACGGGCGCACCTCTGGCAGAATCTGCCGGGGAATGTTCAACGCCTGCAGCAGCTCTTCATCCCAATCCAGTGTCTTCAGGTTGAAAAGCAGGGTCCGGGAGGCATTGGTGTAGTCCGTCACATGTGCCTTTTCGGCCGTTAAATTATAAATCAACCACGAGTCAATGGTACCGAAGGCCAACTCACCTCGGACCGCCCGGGCGTAGAGTTCCGAATCGTGGTCGAAGATCCATTTCAACTTGGTGCCGGAAAAATAGGGATCGAGGATCAAACCTGTCCTTTCCCTAAAGAGCGGCTCCAAACCCTCTTCCTTCATTTCCTCGCACATCTTAGCGGTACGCCTGCACTGCCAGACAATAGCTTTGGTTACAGGTTTGCCCGTTTTCCGATCCCACAACACAACCGTTTCCCGCTGGTTAGTAACGCCAATGGCCGCCAAATCCTCTGGGGCAATGGCCGTCTCAGCGATAATCCTTTCCAAGAGCTCATGCACGCCCAACCAGATCTCCCAGGCGTCATGCTCTACCCAGCCTGGCTGGGGATAATACTGTGTAAACTCTTTGTACATCTTGCGGACCATCTGTCCCCTTGCGTCAAAGAGGACAACGGTAGTGCCGGTAGTGCCCTGATCGATTGCCAATACGTATTTCCGTCGCGACATCACTAACACCTACCCCCTCACCTGTCAGTTCTGCAGTTTCCCTTTATTTCCTCCCAATACGCCCCTCTCCGTCACTACGTAATCAACGGGCTTGTCCCACTGATCAACAATTAGATCATCCCGCAGAAAGGAGCTGTAACAAAGGCCTATGGATACGGAGTTGGTTGAGGCTAAGAAACGATCGTAAAACCCGCCGCCGTAGCCAATGCGGTAGCCTGCCCGTGTAAAGGCAAGCCCAGGGACGATAATCAAATCCAGTTCCTCCGGCTCAACTGCCTGGGCAGACAATGGCGGTTCTAGAATACCGAACACCGCCGGAACCAGTTCGTCCCGGGAGGTAAAGCGCCTGGGCAGAAGGGCCCGGGGTGATTTCTGCACAACGGGAGCGTACACTTCACAGCCCCTTTCCACCAGGTCATCCACGATACCCCAGGTATCCACTTCCCAGCCGATGGAAAGATACACGAATGCCCTCCTTTTTGCCAGGTACACATCCCAATTTTTAAGATGTTCCAGGATCTGGGCATCCCATTTCTGCCTGTCCACCGGGTTAAGCTGTGCCCGTTCCAGCTTCAACTGCTCGCGCAGTTTATCCTTAGCCATCGTTTTCACCCCTTAACACGTAAAATGGAGACGGAGGAGCGATTCCAATCGAGGAGATCGGTAAATACGGCCGTTACCTGCTCCGCCGTTATTGAACTGAGGAGCGGTAGAAAGCGGGCCGACGGTATTTGATTAAAATGGTTAGAAATTACCCGGTTAGCCGCGTATTCAAAGGAATCATAAGAAGCTAGATGACCTCCGTAGAGACTGCGCTTGAGGCGATCCAGTTCAGTGGGGCAGAGCTTTTCCCGCCGCAGCTCGTGGATGATCCTGGTTAGTTCATCATGGAGCCGCTCGGGATCATCCGTATCCGTTCCAATGACCGAATAGGCAAACTGGGGATGGCAGCTGAAACTGGCCCCGAAGGAATCGGACACAAGCTCCTTGTCATAAAGCTCATTAAAATGTTGGGAGCTGCGGGCAGTAATTAAGCGCCAAGCGATGGCCATAATCAGCTGTTGCCGCAGGATCTCCTCTCCCCGCCAGATGGGATCGTGCTTAAAGCCCAACAGATACTGGGGTCGGGATATGGCCATTTCTTCCTCGGACCAATCCTTCGCCACTTCCTTCGGTTCGGTGGGAAAGAACCGCTCCACCGGCCCGCTGTAATGGCTCCACTCCGGGTAATGCTCTGCAATCAGGGAATGGGCTTCCTTTGGCTCTACGTCTCCCGCAATGGCTAAAGCCATATTACCGGGCTGGTAAAAGGTGTAGTAGCAGTCGTAGAGCTGCTCCTTGGTAATTTCCCGTACCGACTCCACCGTGCCGCCAATATCCAGGCGGATCGGGTTTCGTTGGTACAACCCCTCCAGCAGGGCAGAATACACCCTCCGCTGGGGATGGTCAGCGTACATCCGCAACTCCTGTTCAATGATGCCCTTTTCCTTCTCCACGTTTTCGTCCGTGAGATAGGGCTTGTTCACAAACTCGATGAGTTGGATCAGGGCTTCTTGCCAGTTTTCCGTTGTGGAAAAGAGATAGCTCGTCTGAGTACTGCTGGTAAAGGCGTTGACGGAAGCACCCAAATCGGCGAAGCGGTCAAAAACGCTGCCTTCCTCTTCCTCAAACAGCTTGTGTTCGAGAAAGTGGGCGATCCCTGGCGGAACGCTCAACACCTGCTCCCCTTCCCTGCGGAACTGGGAATCTATTGAGCCGTAATGGGTAGATATCACAGCGTACGTTCGGCGAAACCCCGGTTTGGGGAGAACAAAGACACTGAGACCGTTGGGCAGTTGGCTCTGCCACAGCTTTTCTCCGGTGGGAAGCTTAATTTGTTCCATTCGTTCCACCTACCTCTCCTTGGGGACCAAGGATGTATGTTGTATCGAGAACCAGTTGCTCTGCCGCTTCTACCACATCCCGCTGCTCCACTGCCCGAATCTGCTCCACCACAGTGTCGATGGAGCGTAGGTCACCGTGGACAACCCCCATTAAGTTGCGCACAATTAGGCTGGAGGGGTTATCGGCCATACTGATCATGGAGTTGATCATACCTACCTTGGTCTGCTCCAACTCTGCCTGACTAAAGTCACCCTGCCGCAGTTGTTCCACCTGCTGTTTGATGATGGCGAGGGCCTGTTCCCTCTCCCGCCAGTCTATCCCGGCGCTGATAGTCAAGAGCCCTTTACTGCCTTCCACATTTGAACCGACGTAATAGGCTAAGCTGGCCTTTTCCCGCACGTTGACAAACAACTTCGAGTGGGGAAACTCGCCCAGGATGCCGTTAGCAACCAGTAAAGGGTAATACCCGTCATCAAGATAGGTGCGGTTAGTCCTATAACCCAAAACGAGGATAGACTGCTGTACATCAGTCCCTTCGCAGAAATAGCGGAGTTTAGCTACGTCAACTCCCTTGGGCAAGCTCAAATCCACAACCTGCTCCCGCTCACTGATGAGTTGGGCCAGGAGGTTGGCGATAACATCCAGGTTAGTACCCACCAGGAAAATGTCTAAAGGATAAGAGCGGATCAAGCTTTGGTAGTGCCGGTAAACCCCTTCGTTCTCCAATTTGGCCAGGGACTGCAAATCACCGTACTTATGAATGGCAAAGGGTTCCCCTGCACACATCAACTGAACAAAACGGGTCATGGCGTAGGCGTGTTTGTTGTTGAGAATACCCTCCAGCTCCCGCCTCAAGTTCGCCTTTTCTTGGGAAAAGAAGGTTTCGTTGAACCGGCCGTTTTCCACTGCCGGATCAGCGGCTATACCCCAAAAGGTGCGCAAACCCCGCTCCAAGTGCTCTTCACTGTCGGGGAGCAGACTGGGATCAACCATCTGAAAGTGGAATTCGAGAATCTGCCGTTCCCCCAGTTTCAGAACATCCATACCCAATGATGCTGCGTACAAATACTCCAGCTCACGGGCTATCTGGGCAACCGAGGGAAACTGCCTGGAACCACGCTGCAGCACGAGGGGTATGAGGGCGGTACTGGTTGCGTGCTCCTCGTTCAGATCCTGCTGGATGAACATCTTGCAGGTTAGCGATTTGAATTTGTCCGTTTCACATAAATGGAGGCGCACCCCCGCGCCTAAATTGCACTGTACAAAGTTCACATGTATTCCTCCTCGGCCCAGGCTGGTTCGTCTTCCCGCCCTTCCCCAAAGGCGATAGGTTCGGCAGCTGCACCAAAACTACAGCTTCTGCAGCCTGCCGCAGCGGGAAAGGCTGCACCACCCACCCCGGCCTTTTCCACGATCTCTGTGCAGACCGTTTGGATCCAGTCTTCCGTCGTTGCCACGTCTAAATAACTCTCATCTAAGGTGTAAACCTCATTGGGAATGAGGAAATAGGCCTGGGAACTGAGCACCGGAACGCCAAAAAGTCTGTGCATTGCCCAAGCATACAGGCGCAGTTGGACCAAATAACTGTCTCCCACCGCCTGCACCTGTTCCCTGCTGATGGAATTGGATTTGAAGTCCACAATTTCAAGCCCAGCTGGCGAAACAAAAACCTGGTCTACCAAGCCGTTCAGGAAAAAGGACCCCACCGGCAGTAGAAAATCCTTTTCCCGGTAAATCTCCCAGCTTCCCCTTTCCTCCGCTATACGGCGGAAAAAGTTGCTGGTAAGGTATGGTTCAATGATCCGTTTGATCTGGCCTGTTTGGGAAGGTGTAAGTTCCAGTCCTTCCATGGCAGCGGCGTAAGCGATAAGCTCATCAAGGTTGGCCGGATCTGTAATCTGCTCACAAACCCTATGCACAATATTCCCCCGCTCTACTGCGCTTATTCCAGCGCCCTTTCCCTGGCCTAATCCCGCACCGCTGTTCCCCAGCTCCGGGATGCCCAGGATATAGCGATTATAGAAGCAGCGGGGACAGCGCACATAGTGCATGAGGGAAGTGACCGAAAAGGTAATGCCATCGGGCTGTAGAGGTAGTGGGTCGTAGTGGACCACTTCCAGCTGTAGGGGTCTTTCCTTGGGGCCCGAAACTTCGGGCGGTGTTAGGTTTCCGGCAGCCCAAGTGTAAAGGTCCGGGGGGAGTTCATCCAGTACCTCCTCCAACCAAGCCCACCAGCTCACTTTGGGTCCCTTGCCATCCCGCACACACCAGAAAACCTCTTCCTGTGCCCTGGTGAAGGCCACGTAGAGCAGGCGTTTCGCTTCGCTTAATTCTTCTGCCTCTTCCCGCTCCTTCAACTGGTCAAAGGCATGCATACCCTTGCAGACCAGGCCAAAGTCGGGATGGTAGCGTACCATTCCCCGTCCGGAGCGGGACACATCGCCGCAGGTGTCCGCCAAAAAGGCAACGGGAAATTCCAAACCTTTAGAGCCGTGCACCGTACGCAGGATGACCACATTGGCATGCTCCGCCTCCAGCTGCGCCTCCCCTTCCCCTTTTGTGTCCAGGGACATGAGCTCGATGTAACGCAGCTGCTCGGGCACGGAGTAGATATCATTGGCAAAGAGATCCCAGCTCATTCTAAGCAGTTTCTCAATATTCGCCTTCTTTTGCGGGCCAAAGGGCAGGCGAAAGGTCTTGGCAGCGTAATCTGTCCGGTCCAGCATGGCTGTGATAACCTCAGGAGCAGGTTTTGTCTCAGCCAGCTTCACAAGGTATTGATAATCCTCGCACGCCCGGTTGTAGGCCGCTTGTTCCTCAATACTGAGCCTATTTACCCGATCTTGACTGAGCCAATAGAGGCCGTCGTCGGAAATTAGGTAGAACGGTGAACGGAGAACTGCCAAACGGGCCACTTCGTTACCTGGATCCTGCAGCCAGCGGAAATAATTGAGTACATCCTGAATTTCCTGGCGGGAGTAAAAGCCCCTACCGCTCAGGTTAACGTAGGGCACACCCGCTTCCTGGAGAGCCTGCTCGTAGAGGTGCGCGTTGGTCATGGCCCGGAATAAAATAGATATGTCCTTGTAGTCGTAGCGGCCCTGCTCAACCAATTCCCTGATTTTCAACGCAATCTGTTCTGCCTCCAGCCGGCGTGCGTCCTCCAGCGAAAGGTCGGCCGTATCCACCTGCAGCAGGGTTACACAGGGCCTGTTGGCCTTTTCCCGGGGATGGGCACTGGCCTGGAAACCAATCGCTTCCTCTGCCATCAAATGGGCGAAGAGCATGTTGGCAAATTGAATCAGTTCAGGCCTAGACCTGAAGTTCTCCGCCAAGAAGATGTCCTCTCCCCCTGCGGCAACCTCCTCTTTTGTCTGCATGAACACGCCCACATCGGCGCCACGAAAACGGTATATGGACTGTTTGGGATCGCCCACCACAAAAAGCAGAGACCCCCCTGAAACAAAGGCATCTACTATCTTTTTCTGCAGCGGGTTGGTGTCTTGGAACTCGTCCACCATCAAATGGTCAAAGGGAAAATCCTCACGCACGCTTGGATTAAGGAGCAGTTGGTAAGCTAGATGCTCCAAATCGTTGAAGTCCATTAACCCGCGGCTGCGTTTGGCAGCAGTAAAATTTTCGTGCACTTTCTCCAGCATCTCACCGAGCCACTCCACAATCTCAGCCGCCTGAACATGCTGAAGGTATTGCTGGGCTTCCTCTAATTCGTATCTAAGGGGCTTGACCTCTTCAGCGAATTTGCCCGATATTTTCTTAATGGGCGTTAAGATTGCCTCCATTGCTTCTAACTGCAGTTCCACCTGGGCAAACTCCAGCGCGGCACTATGAACGGGCCATTCTTCCGCCAGCTCCTCCATGGCTTTCCGCTGAGAATTGGTATGGGGCTCTAGCTGCAGAAACTCCTCCACCTTAGCCCGCAACGCAACGGGAGAAAATCCCGTGTTAGGTCGGACCACTTTCTGCCTGAAATTCAAGTCGCCCTTCCGCATCATCTGCTCGTATAAATCCCTGATCAATTCCACTGCTGCACTACGATTACCCAGTGCTTCCGGTCGGTCAGCGCCGTCCACAAGGTCTTCGATCGTCTGCAACAGCAGGATCTGGGTCTCCCATTCCTCTCCAATCCGGAAACGGGGATCTACTGCCGCTTCTAAGGGATGTTCTTGAATAATCCGCTGGCAGAGGCTGTGAATGGTTGAAATCTGAGCCTGCTCCAACTCGGCGATCAGATCGGGCCGGAGTTTACAGAGGCGATCCTTCATCTCCTGGGCAGCCTTTTTGGTAAAGGTAATGGCCGCTATGTTCTCTACAGCAACGCCGTGTTCCAAAAGATTTAGGTAACGTTCAACTAATACCCTTGTCTTACCTGAACCGGCCCCGGCCGTTACCGCCACATGCCGGTCGATCGTCGTAATCGCTTTTTCCTGTTGGGGAGTGGGTATGAAACTCATGCACTGTGTACCTCCTTCCGGCAGATCGCCTGGAACGGGCAGTAACTGCAGTTTCTAGATTCCTTTGGCTCAATTGGGAACTGGCCAGCGAAAATGTCCGTCAGAATCTGCCTAAGCTTGTCCTCAAAGAAGGCAATTTGAGCCTGAAACTCATCATCAGCCAAACAGGTCCTGCCCTTCGGGATGAGCAGGCGTTGGTAGTGATCGAAGTGGAAAATGCCAGACCGTTTGCCATCCAGCTTGTAGTAGGCCGCACCAACATTCTGTCCCTTAGGCAGAAGATCCCGGGCAGCTAAGAGGTAGGCTGCGATCTGTACGTCTTCGCCCCTCATCAAGGCTGGTCCGGAAGGGGCGCTGCCCGTTTTGTAGTCGTAAAGGACGTAATGCCCCTCTGGGCTGACGTCAATGCGGTCAATCCGTCCCCGAATTTCAACCGGACCCTCGGCAGTTTCCACCGCCAAGCCGCTGAACCGCCGTTCTAGATGGGCAGGACGGAAACCTGCCTGGGCCACCTTTAAGTCAGTGCGGATAAAGGTGCGCAGCATCCTAATTTCGCTCAAAGGCGGCTCTTCGCCGTATTCCCCATACTCTTCCCGCAAGAGGCCCTCGATCTCAACCTGGGTCCGCTGCAGAGACGGCAGGGGTCCTGTTAAATAGGAACGCCAGAATCGTTCCAACACTGTATGGATGATGTTCCCCCGCTCTAGGGCACCCACCTCAAGGGATGCCTCCTCAGGGGGCCTGAGCCTTAGCACGAAGCTGCAGAAAAATTTATAGGGACAATCCACATACGCGTTCAAATCGGAAACGGACATGCCCTCTTGTACAATCCGCTCCCTGAGCTCGGCCAGGAGCGTTTCGTCTGTAAGGCTCCCTCTGCCCAGATAGAGGGAGGGGTAGTGCAGCCTAGTCTGGGGAGTTTCCTCCTCAGCTTTAGGCAGCTTTTCCCGGGGTAGTAAGGTGGAAGGAAGGTTCAATTGACCCTCCAAGTCTATTTCCGGGTAATGTAAGAAGACACGGCCGGCGGCACTGATCAGCCTCTGATAGAACTGCTCCCGCTGCACCGCCGCAGCCTTTTTCGTTAACCAGTGGGTGTACTGACGGGGTGGGAACTGCCCTTCCACTAACCCGCCTGCATAGAGCACATCGTATTCGAACGCTCCCAGCTGCTCCACCCGCAGAACCTGCAGCTGTTGGGTGAAAGTGCGGGGACGGCGGATACCGTAGCTATCTAACAGGGACTGGAAAAGACGGAAAAAGGCAGAAGCATTGCACTGCCATTGGTAAGCCTGGAGACTGCGGGCAATGGCAGCCATGCCATCCCACGCCTTAGCCAGTTCTGCCCAGCCCTCCAAATCATCTTCGGGTCGCACCCATTTTTCCGGTCTGAGTTCAGTTAAAACCTCCTCCAGCCACGCGCCATAGGCGGCAAGGGATTGGGGCTGGGTGAAGATTTTTCCCGCCTCCGTTAACAAAGAAAGGACCTCTGCCCAATCAGAATCGCTGCCCAAGTATTCACGCCAAGCAGGAAGTTCCTTGAGGGGCGGACCCAGATGGAGCATGCGCAGCTGATCAGCATTCAGGCCAAAGGGAAATCCCCAGCCGGGAGCTGTCAAGAGCTGGAGGTGGTGTTTGCTCCAGCCTTCCAGTTCCCCTGCTATTAGCATCAGGACTGTTTTTCCTAAAGGGGTGTTGCGCAGACTAGTGGGAGGCATCCGCCATGGCAGTTTCTGCTCGGAAAAAACTGCGTGGAGAATGGGTAGATACTGGCGGGGCTGGGGGAAAACCAGGCCGATACGCTCCAGGGGCACACCGGCCTCAACCTGGGCGCGAATGGCCCTGCCCATGAGTTCCACCTCTTCGTACGGGTCGGCGGCCTTAATTATCTCAAGCTCCGGCTCTGACCCTTTGGGTTCGCTCACACTCATGGGCCTTTTACCTGCAAACACACGCAGGAACTCCATTTCCAAGGGACTCAGTTCACCCAATCCCCACAGGTGAATCTCTACCGCTTCAGGGAAAAAGGTGTTTTCCTTCACCAGCCTCAGGGCTTCCCGCAGCTGACCTGCCTGGTCCAGTACACCCTGCTCCTTTAAGGCAGTCCCATAAGCCCAGTGCAGGAGTTGAAACTCGTCCCTGCCCTGGGGTGGAATGCTCTCCAACGTGATTTCTCCCAGATCAAGCTGGCGAAAGAGCCAATGGAGTTCGGCGAGAAAGCCGGGAAAGTGGGCAATCGGTGCAAAAAACCGCAATGACTCTGCGTTTTCCTGCACCCCCTGCCAAACGGCCACTTCTTCCAAGATGCGGTCTTCTTTGTAGACAACAAGGCCTTCCTTGAGGGTTTTCGCGACCAAGCTCTGAACGGACACTGGGGCAAGCTCGCTTCGCTTCCCTAGGCTTGTCCGCCGCCAGTGGCTGAGATAATGATTGGGCACAACATACAAAACTGACATAGTCCATCTCCTCCCACACAGCTAGAGCCAAATGGAAACCTCATCCCGATCCATCAAGGCTATACATTCCCGCAGTTTCCCGGTGAGGATGGGGTCATCCATGGTGGCATTGCGTACCTGCCGGAGAAGATCAATGCCCCGGCGGAAGGTAAACACTAGGTCGCCTTCGTCCACTTGGGAGTCGGCCAATAAATCACTGAAGGCAGCCCCCCTGCTCCAGCGATAGGCAAGGGCCGCCACATGGTCGTTAAACTGAACTGTGGAATAACCGAGCATCCGCTGCTCCATCTTGGCCAGGAAATGCCAGAGTCTGTGAATGGGTCCGAGCTCAAGGCCGTGCTTCAGGCGTGTTTCGTTTTTCCGTGGCTCGTAACCAATGGAAACCATGATCGCATTCAACTCGGCAGGTGAAAAGGAGTGGAACAACCCTTCCATGAACATCTCTGTGATCATGAGCTCATGGCCGTGGATTTGGCTGGCGAAAAGGCCCGCTGCGGTCAGTTCGCTGCCTTCCAGGTAGCCCAGGGCTTCCAATACAGCCTTTTTGTCGTTAAACTCCTGGATGTATTTCTGATGGGGATCCAAGTGATCGATCCGCTCCAACAACTGCTGATACTCCTGCAGCTGCCTCCGGTAGCGGCGGTTTTCCCGCTGCAGCGAACCCCGGTCCCTGTCTGGAAAACTGCGGAAAAAGGCGCTGTCCAAACGCTGATTAATCGACCTAATATCCCTTTTTAGCTGGCGTCTTCTCCTCTTGTTCACACCGGCCTGCAGTTCCCGTTCTAAGCGGGTTCTGCTGCGCAGCTGCCGCACTAGGGCACCATGGCCTTTTAAATTTCTGGTATGGACAGCAAGCTGCTCTTCTAACTCTTCCAACCGTCGCTGCAGTGCGGCCCGTTCGCTCGATGCTTGGTAGGTGGCGAAGTTCTGACCCAGAATGCGATGAATGTCCCCTTCGTCGTAATTGCGCACCAGATTCAGGATAGAGTTATACGTTAGGGCGAACTGGCTTTGGAGGGGCTCTACTTCACTTTCCCTCATGCTGGGATAGTCCCGGGGATCAAACCAGCTCAGGTCCACAACGGTAAAGACATAGCCAACTTCGTCAATCCCCCGCCGCCCGGCTCGACCCGCCATCTGGAAATACTCCCGGTTGGAGATGGGCCTAAAGGACACACCATCCCACTTAGTGCTGGAATCAAAACAGACCGTTTTGCAGGGGAAGTTCAAACCCACCGCAAAGGTTTCGGTGCAGTAAAGGACGGAAACGAGCCGCAGTGTGAAGAGTTCTTCCACCACGTCCTTTAAGACGGGCAGCATTCCCGCATGGTGGTAGGCAATGCCCTTCATAAGCAGGTTTCTCAGCGCAGGCCAGCGCTCGCTTTTTACAGTTGGATAGCGCTCCAAAACTGAATCGATGGCAGCGCGCACCTGCCGTTTTTGCTCCCGGTTGAGGAAATCAAACTCTTCTCCCAACTCAAGGGCGTTGCTTTCACATTTGCGCCGGCTGAAGGTGAAAAAGAGGCAGGGTAGATAACTATCCTGGATAGCCTCGATCAGATCCACATGGGTGGTAGGCTCGGTTATGGGACGTCCGGTTGGGCTGTCCCCGGCCAGCCGCCGGTAATGGCGCTGTACCCGGCGCATGGTGGTAAAACCAAGGGACTTTTCAAACAAAGAATGCTTGAGGGGAACAACGCGCTCATGGTGGGTAATCACTTCGATTTTCTGCTGCTGTACCTCGCCGATCCATCCAGCCAGCTGATCCACGTTAGGAATGGTGGCACTCAAGCCCAAAAAGCGCATGGTAGGCGGCATAAAGATCAAGCTTTCCTCCCAAACGCTTCCCCGATCCGGATCGTCTATGTAGTGTATTTCATCGAAGATCACATAGCGCACATCCCGTACCCGCTCCGGATCTTCCTGGAGCATGTTGCGGAAAATTTCGGTAGTCATGATCAAAATGGGCGCCTCAGGGTTGATAACCACGTCCCCTGTTAAAATGCCCATGGCATCACTGCCCACAATTTCCTTAAACTCCCGGAATTTTTGATTGCTCAGGGCTTTTATCGGGGCAGTGTAAACAACCCGTCCCCCTGAACGATAGATCTTCTCAATGATGTAATCGGCGATTAAGGTCTTTCCCACCCCGGTTGGGGCAGAAACCAACACCGATTTATTGGCGTCAATCAGGTCAATGGCCTCTGCCTGGAATGGATCCAGGACAAACCCACGATATTTTCTGATAGTTGATTGTTCTGCCAATGGAAACCTCCTCGTCTAAACAGCCGCTGTTACCATTCGCTTTGCGACGTAACTTACCCTGCCTAAGCTAATCCTCACCGCCATATTGTACCCAAGCGGACGGGATACTGTACTACCTACCCTATTTCTGTCCGCCCCAGCTGATACCTGCCCGAAAAAGCGTGAAGTTGGGGATGGGGAAGGATATACTAGACTTGGGAGGCGGAAAAATGAACAAGAAAACCCCTATAACGGGCTGGCAGCTGGAAAACACCTACGCCGAACTGCCCCACATCTTTTTCACCCGACAGGCGCCAGATCCGGTGAAAAACCCCAACCCGGTTGTTATAAACAAAGAACTAGCGGTAGAGCTGGGCCTCGATCCTCAATATTTGGAGAGTGAAGATGGGCTGGCCGTCTTAGCGGGCAACCAAGTGCCAAATGGAGCCGTTCCCCTGGCCCAAGCCTATGCAGGCCATCAATTCGGTCACTTCACCATGCTTGGGGATGGCCGGGCGATACTGTTGGGCGAACAGATCACGCCCCGAAACGAACGCTTTGATATCCAACTGAAAGGTGCCGGACGCACCCCCTATTCCAGAGGTGGAGACGGCCGGGCAGCCCTCGGCCCCATGCTGCGGGAATACCTGATTAGTGAAGCGATGCACGCCTTACATATTCCCACAACCCGCAGCTTGGCAGTTGTTACCACGGGTGAGCCCGTTTACCGGGAAGAGACTTTGAGCGGAGCGATCCTAACGCGGGTTGCCCGCAGCCACCTGCGGGTGGGTACCTTTCAGTTCGCCGCTGCCTATGGGGAAAAGTCCGACCTTCAAGCCCTGGCCGATTACGCCATAGATCGCCACTTGCCTGAGCTCGCCCAGAGTGAGGACAAATACGCCCAGTTCCTTGCACAGGTTGTCGCAGGACAGGCTTTGCTTGTGGCAAAGTGGATGCTGGTTGGTTTTGTCCATGGAGTTATGAATACGGATAATATGTCCATCTGCGGCGAAGCAATTGATTTTGGGCCATGCGCTTTTCTGGATACTTACCATCCTGACACCGTCTTCAGTTCCATTGACCATTACGGCAGGTACGCCTACCGCAAACAGCCCGGTATAGCCCTGTGGAATCTGACCCGCTTGGCAGAAGCCATCCTTCCCCTTCTGGATCCGGATCAGGAACGGGCGGTAGAAATGGCAGAGGAAATACTAAAACGGTTTCCTGCTGAATACGAACACCACTGGACTGTTGGGATGGGCAAAAAACTGGGGCTAACCGAATTTAAGGAAGGGGACGGGCAGCTCTTTAGGGATCTCTTAGAGTTGATGGCCATCCACAAGGCCGATTACACCAATACCTTCTTGGATTTAACCTTTGGGTTAAAAACCCAGTCTGAGCTTGCTGATTCTGAAGACTTCAAGCACTGGCACGAACGCTGGCGCGAGCGCCTGGCGGAAGAATCCACTAATTCTGAGGAGCAGCATCAGTTGATGCGCCAAAACAACCCCGCCGTCATTCCCCGCAATCACAGGGTAGAAGAAGCGCTGCGTGCGGCGGTGCAGGACGGGGACTTAAAGCCGTTTTACACTCTCTCCGCAGTACTGAAGGATCCCTTCGCCCACAGCCCAGAACAGGCGGAATACGCGGAACCACCTCCGCCTTCTGCCGTTCCTTACCGTACGTTCTGCGGTACCTGAATTCTTGATAGACATGGGAGTCTGTAAAGTGTATACTAATTTTAAGGAACGCCAAGGAGGTGTCAACGTGAAGGAAAGAGTTGAAGCTGTTCTGGCCAAAATCCGTCCCGCAATCCAGGCAGACGGCGGCGATGTTGAGCTGGTTGGTATCAGCGAAGATAACGTAGTTACAGTGAGGCTAACCGGTGCTTGTGTGGGATGCCCAATGTCCGAACTCACTTTGAAGGGTGGCATTGAGCGGATCCTGAAACACGAAATCCCCGAGGTTGCTTCGGTGGAATCAGCCCGATAATAAAAGAGGAGCCCGGTGCTCCTCTTTTTCTTTTCTCAAAAAGGAGGGTCCATGGCTGTAATCGAAAAACTCGCTCAACTTATCACCGACTGCGGTTTCGACGCCTTTGCTGTTATGCCCGCCGTTAAGGTGACAAAAATGGGTCCGATCCTGGAAAGGGCCAAAGCTGAGGACAGATATCCCCGCTTCGTAGACGATGATATTGCCAAAAGAATAAACCCTTCAGCCCTGCACCAAAGCGCCAAGAGCGTAATCAGCTTGGCCGTATCCTATTACACCGGCGATCCTGGGCCCCGGCCTCCCCTCCACGGTACCCTCTCCCGCTCCGCTTGGGGGGTGGACTACCACACCGTGTTAAACGAGAGGATGGATCGACTCATTTCTGGTTTGAAACAGTCCTTTGGCGCACAGGAATGTGCCAAGGCTGTGGATACAAGCTTCCTGGTTGATCGGGCCCTGGCCATCGAGTCTGGCCTGGGCTATCCGGGCAGTAACTGCTGCGTCTATGTACCGCCCTACGGCTCCTGGGTTTTCCTTGGGGAGGTGCTGGTGGACGTGGAACTTCCAGTTACGAAAGGGGAAGCAGCCGACAACTGGGCCGAACCGATTGAGTGCCCTGCCTGCGTCCAGGCCTGTCCCACCAATGCTTTGCTCGCCCCCGGCGTTATCCGCCCGGAACGCTGCCTTTCCTACCTGACGCAGAAATCGGGCTCCTTTCCCCTTGAGTTCAGGGAAAAGCTCGGCTCCCGCCTCTGGGGCTGCGATACCTGCCAACAGGCCTGTGCCCAAAACCGCGCTGCCCGCCCAAGCAGGCATAGGGAGTTTGAACCTATCGTAGGGCCCCATGTCGATCTAATTTACCTGTTAGAAATGGATAACGCCCAATTTAAAGCACAGTTCGGCCGCACGAGCATAGCTTGGCGGGGAAAAAACGTTCTCCAGCGCAACGCCTGCCTAGTTTTGGGCAATGAGGGCAGAAGCGAAGCAGTACCCGTATTGACCAGAACAGCAGAAAACCACCCCAGCCCCCACGTCAGGGAAGCTGCCCAGTGGGCATTGGCCAAGATCAGCCAAGCTGATTAACCGGATACTACGCCTTTCAGCTCCTGTAGTATTGGCTCCAGCTCTGCAATCTGCCAATTCCTACAGTAAGCTAGGAGAGGTTTGACTATTTCGCCGTCTACGCCAGAATAGACAAGACGCAGCTGAAGAATGGTCTTAATTACGCCTACAACCGTGCCGTCCGGCTCTAAATCGGAGTAGTCCTGCGCAGAAAGAATTCTTTCCAGAAAATCATCGTGTGCATCCCTGGTCAGCATCACGTTCAATTCAGTGTAACCGGATCCCCCTTGACGGAAGTTGCGTACCACACCCAAGTCCGAGACCACTTTGCCCTTCACATTCCTGCGTTTCTGCCTTTCGATCCCGATTTCCTCCAGGGGGAAGTTGAAATAAGGGGTTACGCGGAAGTTGTTCATCATGGTCTGCAAACCCAATAAAACGAAGTAGATGCGGGGGTGGCTCACCTCCAGCCAAATGGGGCGCAGATGGCCGCCGCGCAGCATCCTATGCCCTACTTGACCAAGCAGTTCATTCAACCCATCTTCGTCTTCAGGTTCAACAGACAATAGCCCATGGGCTTTTAGGAGCAGTTCATCTAAGGTGAGTGGGTTAGCACTAGGCTGAACGTAATCTCGAATCATGGCCAGATAGACCGGCAGCCGCATACGGAACTGGAGGCCCGCACCCTGCAAGAAACGGTCCGCCACAAAGCGGATATCAAGGGGAAGATGGTATTCGGCCAAATCTGCAAGGAGACCTTCGCTGCAGCGGATGATCTGTTCTTCTACCTTTTTCAGCTCTGTACCATCCCCTAGGGCAGCTCCGAACAGAGCCACTGTTGTCAGGAGCTCAAGGGAAGCCGTATAAGCTGCCAGCATCAATTCCCGTTCGTAAAAAAACATGCTCTCTTTTATCTCTAGACAGGCAGCCACAAAGCCGTCTACCGTTGTGAGCTCCTCTATTTCTTCCAGGAGGTCAAGATAATCTACCTGCATCACGGCACCCCCTATGTATGCCTTTCTATTTCACTCCGTGCTAACGCGTCGCAGCGGTTGTTGTATTCATTGTCACTGTGTCCCTTAACTTTTATCCATTCTATTTCATGTTTTTCGGCCAATTGGACCAACTGCCGCCACAGATCATCATTGGCCACAGGCTGCCTTCTAGCATTCACCCACCCGTTCTTTTGCCAGTTTTCGATCCAACCCCGGGTGAAGGCGTTGATCAGGTAGGCGCTGTCAGAATAAAGGCGGACACGACATTTTCTCTTCAACTGTTCCAGGCCCCTGATGGCGGCCATAAGCTCCATTCGTTGGTTGGTAGTATTTTTGACAAAACCGGAGATTTCTTTGTAATGGGGACCGAACATCAGGCAGGCAGCCCAGCCTCCAGGCCCCGGATTGCCACTGCAGGCTCCGTCGGTGTAGATCTCCACAGTCTGTCTCAACTCGTCCACCCCTTTCCAGTTTGCCGGGGATATGATATGGTATTTATGATATCATACTACACTTTTCATATCCGGAGAGAGGATCATGAGTGAAGTTTTAGAGAAAATTACCAAAGGAGAAAGCTATACTGGACAGGCTTGCGTCTACTGCGGCGAAAGAATCCAAGCGGAAGATGAGGTTGTAGTCTGTCCCCGCTGCAAGAGCGTACACCATGCCGACTGCTGGAAAAAAAACGGCGGCTGCGGCAAACAGGGTTGTGCCCAGATTGCCAAGGCAGTTGTGGGGGAAAGATCCAAAGGCGATGGGCCTCCGCCGCCCATGTCGAGAAGGACAATCCTTGCTATTGCAGGTGCCTTCATCCTGATTGTGGCAGCTTTCCTGTTCTGGCCCAAACCGCCTGACCCTGCCATGGGACGAACCAAGGTTGTTTTTGTGACAGAGACGGGTTATGAGATGTATGAAATGATCGCGGATGAAGTGGCAGCCTTCAATTCCTCCCAGGAAGAAATTTACCTGGAAATGGAGCTGCTGCCCGTGGGAACGTCCCGTTCCAAACTCATTGTCCTGATCGGAGCCAACCATCCGCCGGATATAATGGCAGTAGACAACGAAATGTACGAGCAATTTCTCGAGGCAGACATGATTCTGCCCATAGACGTGGATGAATCGGGAGAACCCGTTTACTACCTAGACAATCCCGCCTCACCAACTAAGATAGTTATTTGGGGCCAAACGGAACACCCGGAAGAAGCGAGGGAAGTGGTTAAATACCTTGTGCCCCGCTTCCCCCAACCGCTCA
>JGI24500J29687_10019278_pt1 | contig 39155 bp, 47 predicted proteins | sample BioPla2RNA1_FD_29687 | JGI IMG/M metagenome (IMG submission 29687) | reverse complement strand
TCTATCAGTTTCTATTCTAGTTTTCATGATTAACCTCCTTAGTTAATTTCTCGCATCATGACAATTGAATTACTTGTTGGGCTTCTTTGTATTGCCACTCTGAAATATATCCTCGAACGTGTTCTCCTTTTGTTTGTTCGATTGTTCGGTGTTTTTGGCACCGACGGACAATCTTTCTCTGATTGCTTTTTCAATTTGGCTTATTGATCCGTTTTTCAGTATCTCCTTAAATAAAGAATTGTTTACCTTTTTTTCAGATACAATAAAACGATTGTCTGGCAACATTTCTACATAATCCATTTTGTACCCCCCAATAATCCGTGCCAAAAACTTGGCGTGTATCCGTCTAATGCTTGCTTAACCTGCAAGCGTCAGGTTGAAGCAGTTGTTAGGTGTCCGCCGTGATTGTTGGAGGAGGATACCCATAATAATAAGGTTGTTCCCACCACGGCTTCCACTGCACTGGATTTATAAAGACTGGTTGCTGTTGCACTTGCCCATAAAGCTCACGTAATTCAACATCGTTCAATTCAATCTCTTTTCCAGTAGAAAACTTAATCTTTACTACCATACTTTTCTCCTTTGTAAATTATCCAGATAACTTAATTCTGCTGTATTGCTATCTCATTTTGCTTTCTCTTTTCATATTCTGATATAAACTTCTTCAAGTCCTCTAGGTGCATTTTACAGCCAAATCGCCATTCGCCAGCATAAAAGTAAACAATATCATCGTCATCGTATATTTTAAGCTTCAAAAACATGTTTTCAAAAACAAACTCATCTTTATCATGCGTTATCGTTCCTTTCACTCTTTCACCCTTACACATACAAGGTTCTCAAAGTTCTGAAACCGTCAACTTCGAGAACCAAAATCTAGTCAAATTCATCTAATTTTTTCAATATCTTATATAGGTAATAAGAATCTTCCTTTGATGTAGTCTTCCATGCAGAACTACCTACATTATAAGCTAGTACTAAATCCATAAGATTATTAGGAACTCCGTATTTAGTATTCTGATTAAATACCCAACAACCTACTGATACATTAATATAAGGGTCATATAAATCATTATAATGTATATTAGATTTATTAACTCTATTATAATCTTTTAGAGCTATTTCAGATACCTGCATCAATCCTCTACCGTACTTAGCTCCTAAGTAAGAATTAGCTTTAGTATTAAAATCAGATTCTACTGAAATAATAGCTAGTAGTAGCTTATGATCTATACCATAATATTTAGAATTTAATTTAATTATGTCTATAATATTTTCTGGTATATTTAAAGACTTAAAAATATTATCTGGAGGAATTATATCAATCTCTTCATAATCCTTCCAGATGATATCTATTTCTGATTTAGGAAATAATAATAATCCAATTAGTATTATAGCACCTACTCCTATAAATACTAAACAAAATTTCTTCATGCTTATATGTAATAACACACCACCACCCCCAAGCTTCATTACACATACAAGGTTCTCAAAGTCCTGAAACCGTCAATCTGAATAACGCCCTTAGTGGATATTATACATCTATTGAGTATTAGCACTATAATCCCTATATCCAGTACTTCCAAATCCTTTAGTACCTCTTTCAGTATCACTTAGTTCATCTGAAGTTATTAATTCAGGTATTAAGTGCTTACTAAATACTAGCTGAGCTATCCTATCACCTTCTTTAACTTCATAAGGAGTTTCTGATAAGTTGAATAGTAAAGCATTAACAGTACCTCTATAATCACTATCTATAGTACCATGATTACACAATACTAATTTACTAGTAAGACCTGATCTAGGTCTAATAGTACCTTCTATTCCAAAAGGTAGTTCTATCTTAAATCCTAAAGGTACTTTAGAACATGTATTTGGTTGTAGTATTACACTACTAGAAGCTACACAGTCATAACCTACTGAACCTTTAGTCATTCTAGTAGGTAGATACTTTGGATCTTCTACTACTATCTTAAATGAACTTTTATCATTAATTGAATCCTTGATCAAGTATGTAGCTAATAGTATAGCTAATACTGAATGTATTAACATTATGATTAACATTATTACCCCCTATGTACGTAGTATCTTATTCCATAAAATAAGAAGTCGACATCATTATTTCAAAATGTAAGTGAGGTCCAGTTGATTTACCTGATCCTCGTTTACCAGCTACTCCACCTGATTTACCGATTAACTGTTTCTGAGTTACATATTCACCTATTTTAACATTAGTGAATGATAAATGAGCATAGATAGATTTAGTACCATCATAATGAAGTATCTCTATATATCCACCATATATTGGATGACCTTTAAATGCATAAGGTCCATTATAATAACTAGGATAAACATCATTAATATATCCAGCTTTAGATGCATATACTGGAGTACCTTCTGGACAAGCTATATCTAATGCATTATGATAAGTTCCAGCTACTACTATCCCACCAGTATTAATATCATAAATATCTTCTCTTAAAGTATCGTAAGAAGTTATATTATTCCGATATTTTTCTGGTAATGGGAATTTAAATTTTTCCACATCTACACTATAAATAATCATAACCATCACAAATAGACTAGTTATGCATACAAACTTTTTGCTGTTTCTCATCGTCATCAATCCTCTCACTTAATTTGAGTATAAGAAATCTAATTAATGTATAATAGTAAAACGACGATGACTAATTCTAGTACATTTATGTAAATCAGTTATTCTAATCTCAAAATCATCTAAATTAATATTTCTATATATACATATATATCCAAATAACATTATATAAGTTATTATATCATTTGTAACTTTATAATTCTTAAAGTAAGTGAGTACTCCAATAAATTGATAATCATTTATTTTTCATGGAGTACTCACTTTTTTCTTTACTAACTCATATCAGCCATAATTAGGAAATCATAGGAATTACCTAATGCTAGTTTATCAAATAGAGTAATACCTTTAGATACCTCTAATGAGATTACTAAATTACCTTTTTCAAAATGATAAATACTAGTACCAAATTTTCCTCTTGACATGTTTACTAGAGGTATAGAAGTACATTTAAATACTTCTGTATCACCTGTAAACTCCACTGGTGATAAAATAATATCACCAAGGTCAGTGTCCGTTATTGAAACAGTGACTTCTGACTTAATACTTAAACCATTGTATCTAGTACTAGGTTTCTCATCATTGTGGCTGATACTAAAAGTTAGTTTATCATCTACTATTTGCAGATGATTGCTACTTAGTTCTTCAATTCTTGCCATATTATACCTCCTTAGGTGAATGCTATTATTTTTACGTCATTCACACTCAATTACATATACAAGGTTTTCGAAGCTAGAAAACCGTCAACTAAAATTGTAAGCAGTTACTCCATCAATTAATTCACAACTGAGTCTAGCATCAGCACCTTCAAATAATGGATTATGAGATGTAATTAGTATCTTCTTAACATTAGTATCATCAAAGAATTTTAATGCTACGTTATGATTAACTTCATCTAGATTACCTAAAGATTCATCTAAGATTAATAGTCCACAATTACCTAACAGATTCATTACTTTATTTAGTATAAATAAGTCTAGGATAACTTTCTGACCATCACTAGCTGCATCATAATTAATCCATGTATCACTTACTTTGATATCTACTGATACTGAGAACCTGGATTCACCTGAAGCTAGTTCTCTAGTACTATTGAATCTAATATCTTCATTAGTCATCGATTGAAGAATAGAGTCAATTACTGAAAATGGTATCGAGCTCAAATTATTAGGATTAAATAACTCTGAGAATTCATAATAACTATCTGTATCCGTTTTAGCAAATTCTAACTTAGCTTTTAAACTAGATAACTTCTCATTATCTTGAGTGAGTTTTAGTTCTAAACTTTTGCATAACTCTTCTAGTTTATTGTATTCAGAATATTCCTTAATTTTAGTAGTAGCATTAGTCATGAATTCTGAGCTAGTTACTCCTTGTAATAAGTTCTGTACATTTCCATAAAGTTCCATATATTTATTTGTTGATTCATTAATTTCATTGTCAATATTATTTATTTTATTTAAAAGTTCTTGTATATTATTTATTTCATTTATTTTATTTTCATATTCAAAAGTTCTTGTAAACATTTTAGGTATTTGATTTAATTCATATAATTTAGCTGTTATTTCATTTAATTTATTAGTATCTTGAATTATTGTATTGTTTAGTTCTACTAACTTAGTATTTAACTCATTAATTTTATCTTGAGAGTTATTAAATATCTCTCCACAATTAGGACAAGTTTGATTACTAACTACCAGAGTATTTATAGATGATTGAGTCAAGTTAATATTTTTATTATTAGTACTTATTTTATTATTAAGTTCATTTATATCTGCTTCTAATTTAGAAATATTCCTGACTAGTTCTAACTCTGAAGTTAGTATATTAACATCGAACTTATTTAACCCTCCAACTCTATCTACCAGATCAGCTCTAGTAGTCTTAAGTGATTCTATCTTAGTATAATCACTAGCTAGCTTTGAGCTGCTTTCAGTTAGATATCTTACTTGAGTACTTAGAGTTTCAACATCTACATCAGGTTTTACTAGTAATGCTAAATCTGATCTATACTTAGCAATTTGAGTTACCTCATTATCAATTACTGCCTGAGTAATATTAATATCAGATTCTATATCCAGTACTTCTTCATTCTTACCAGATAATAATACCAGTGACTGTTCATATATGTAATCAAATATACCTAGATTAAAACATACCTTAATTAGTTCAGTTCTATCAACACTATCGAAGAAGTGAGAATTAGGTTTACATATAAAGTAGTACAGGTAGTGTAGAAATGGAAGTACTTCATAGATATAATTATCTAGATCTCTCTTACTATTCTTAGTAACTTGTACACCATCAGAATATAGTATAGTATATCCTGGACCTCTAGTAATATCATAGATTGAATTATTATAACTCAGTGATACAGTAACTTCACATCCTAAGAAATCACCATTAGGTAACTTCCTATTATTAATACCTATTTGTCTATCACCTAGTAGTGCAGTAATAAGTGCATTAAGTATTGAGGATTTACCTGAACCATTCTTACCTGATATAAATAAGACTTTATCCCAAGAGTTAAAATCTAATTCATAAGTTTCAATTGATCTGAAATTATTAATTTGTAATTTAATTAATTTAAAATCAAATGAAATGGGAGTAGGTGCATTAACTAAATCTATTTCATTATAAATACTAAAGTAACCTTTCTCAGTTACTATTTTTAGAATCTCGTCATAGATTGAATTAGTTAATTGTAGCCTTAATTTCTCATCCTCAGATTGTACCTGACTTACTGTAGATACTGCAGATATATACTGATCAGTTTCTCTTAATTTTAAGAATTTATACTTCTCAGTATCACTAGGTATTCTTTTAAATTCCATAGTAGATAGATCAATTATACCTATACAACCAAATTCATACTCACTAGGATGATGCTGAAATGGAGTAGAGCAGGAATGATTAATTCCATAATCTACTGGAGTATGTATATCACCGAATACTCCTAATTTATAATTACCTACAGGCTCTTGTCCAAATCCTAAAGATACATGACCTAGAGCTACATCACAATCAGGAAACTGAACTACATCGTTAGGGATCCAGTTCATCATATGTAACTTATAACCATTAATATCTAATGTAGTCCTATGGCAATAGTGTATCTTAGGATCAATATCAGTCATAAGAGTTACAAATGATACTTGAGGTGCTGGATCAGCTACCTTAGCAGTCATATCATGCTGACCTAATATGAAGTATATATCATAATAAGGTACTAATAATTTTAAAAAGTGATTAAGAGTATGTAGTACTAATGGTGATGTCCTAGCTTTATTAATAAGGTCACCTAGTATTAGTAATACATTACTATTATATTCAGTAGATACTTCTATTAATCTCTCAGCAAGTTTAGCATATTGAGATAACCTATATCCAGGTTCAGGGTTATAATATAACCATTCATCAACATGTAAGTCCGATATAGCTACTATATTATCTGACTTATTCTTAATTGTAAGTGAATTCATCTAGCTTCCTTTATAACTGTATTATAGTAATCTAAGTAATATTAATCTTCATCTCTCCACTTAAAGGTATAAGGTATTTCATTATTCTCAAATTTGATACCTAAATTTATATTTAAATCTAATAAGTGCATGATCATTTCTAGAGTAATACCATATAGAATTCTATTCTCTTCATTTAAAATCCAAGTATTATATACTTTATGGAATACGTAGTTAGTACTTAAATAGTTAGTCTCTACGTACTCTTTAAATTCATAGTCATCATAATAGCATCTAGCTACTATTGCTAATATACCTAATGCAGTTATATCATTAGAGTACATTAAATCTATCATCGAGTCAGGTCTAAATAGTAAGTACTGATTATTAACTCTACCTAACTTTAATAAATTAATATTATTAAAATCTATACAATCATCAATACATAAATCAGTAAACTTAATTGATTTATATAGTGAATTAAAATGCGAGTAAGTTAATTTATACGGTGTATAATTCATTCCATTTATCTTAAACCTGCTATTACATTTTGTAAATCTTTTATTTTGAATATCATTAGGATTATCTAGTATTTTAGAATCACCACCCATGACTGACTCCAAAGTAATTAGTAAATTATCCTTAGCCATAAATACCTCAAGTAGCACTGGTAAATTAATACCAGTGCCTTATTATTATTAAATACTATTCGACCACTCTTTTATGAATTCATCAGTTTCAACTTTAGGATCCATATCAGTAAAATCATCAATAGCTCGTCTTATTGCATCACATTTAGATGATGAATCAGCATTCCTAAGTGTATTAATCGATTTCTTACCGATTGTTAATACATGATCTAGAGTTAATTCATCAGTATTATTTTCAGAATTTACAATATCTACAATCTCTTCATAAGAATATTCAGTACCACTAGACTGATCTAAAATTAATTCAGCTACTCTTCTAAAATATTTCCAAGTAATGAATTCGTATTCAAGTGCTAGTATATTTTCACTTTTATAAGTATTCATGAGGTTTAAGTAGTTAGTAATCGTAAATTCGAGCCACTTCTTAATACCTATTAATCCTACAGTTATTCCATTATATACATTAATGTAATAACCTCTTCTCCTTTTACATATAGAATCTAATTGCTCCTTAATCATTTCATCAGTTACTAACCTCTTACCTTTTACTCTACTAATAAATAGTTTAGGTTTAGTATCAGTTAGATCAGTAATATTAACATATCCCCACTTTTCCCAATTAACTATACATTCCTCATCACTATTTATATTACCAAAATTAGGTTTAAATATTTGAGGATCACATGAAATCAAGTAGCCAAACTCACCTTCGATCCATACTTCTTCAATAGGTATTTCAATCGAAAGTGCACCTCTACCAGTTTCCCATAAACTACGTAAACCAGCTTCAGAATCCTCACCTAGTTTGTAGCCATAATTAAGAAGTAGTTTAGTAGGATCATCTGACTTATAAGCTTCATATAGAGATTCAATAGTGAATGGTGGAATATTAGTAGCTACCCCAAAACCTATACCCTTAGCTCCGAATACTAATGATAAAGGTAGTGGAAATGGCATATAGTTAAATTCTTTATTCCCATAAGAGTAAGCATCCTTATTAGGTACGTACTTCATGATCTTATCAAACTGAGTTCTAATAACTGGATTAAGTTTGACTTCAGTGTAACGAGGAGCCGCAGCTGGCATATCATCCCCAAGTAATACCTTAGTACCAAATGATCCTTGCTTAGAAAATATCTTCATATTAACTAATGGAGGTACTACTTTTTCAATAGAGTCACCATGAGGATGGAGTTTAGCCATGCATAATCCAGTAATTGTAGCAGTCTTAAGTAGTCTATCCTTCTCCTCATAAGCAGTTTGGATTAATCTTCTGTATGAAGGTTTTAATCCATCATAAAGATAAGGTATATGCCTACTCTCATTTACGTACTTACCGAAAATAGTATAACCATTAATAATTGTAGTATCAATAGCTTGTTCTTCGATTATTTCATTTCCGTATTCATCTAGCATTATGCGATCTCCTTAGTAATATCAAAATCACCTTCTGTAATAATACCTTTAGATATCATTAATTCTTTCCTAGCATGAGTTGATGATAATAATGCATTAGCATACTGCATGTTAGCAGTAGTAATTCTTACTAGTCTTCTAGTTTCTGGATTTAGTAAGAAGTCTTTTAACTTATCAGGATTAACTTCGCCTAATCCTTTGTACCTTATTAAAGGTTTATTGAAATCTATTTGATCTTCTTCACCTATCCAGTAGTATTTATTATCCTGTTCATATAGGGGAGCAATAGCGATATATACCATCCCATTTTCTAGTAAGAATGTCATCTGCTGAGCAATTACTCCTAAGATTAAATTAGCAATAGCGTACCCATCAGGATCTGAGTCAGTAGCTATGATTACTTTACCGTATCTTAATTGATCTAGAGAGTGATAATCATTAACACCTACTCCAATAGATACAATTAAATCATGCATTTCTTCATTCTCAAGAATATCTATTATATCCATTCCTGAAGTATTCATAGGTCTTCCACGTAATCCTAATACAGCTATATTATTCATACCTGCTCTAGCTGAGCATAATGCACCTGAAGCTGATTTACCTTCACATACATATAATTCAGCTTTAGTTCTATCACTACATAAACAATCCTTTAATTTTCTAGGATTATTAGCAGTAACTCTCTTACCATTTAAATCAGCAGCTACTGAGATACTATTCTTAATCTCATCTAATCTAGTCCACTGATCTTTACTACGTAAGTACTCTTGAATTCTTAGGTAGTTACTATGAAATGCTTCATAATTACTCTTAATAATTTTTACAAATGCTCTTACTAATTCAGTATATTCTTTATATACTGAAAATCCAGGTATATCAGATAATCTCTCTTTAGTTTGAGATGAGAATACTGGTTCTGGACATGAGAAGATACATAAGAAATTAATACCTAAAGCTGCATAACCTCTACATGATCCAAATACACTTTCAAATGCAGATAAGTATGAATCCTTTAGAATTCTCTTATGATAACCATTCTGAGTACTTAGAGTATTAACTGAATATTCTTCAGTTACTTGATCTAACTCTTCAGATATTCCAAATGATACATAGAATTCCATAAAGTCATTCTTAGTACCTTCATCCTCATTCTGAATTCTAATATTAAATGAGTACTCATAGGATTCAGGTACTTCGGTATTCTCTTTTTCATTAATATAAAAGTGAACTTCTCTATTATCTTGATTACATTTATAAGATAAATACCTAGTATTCATAGGAATGGTACAATTTTGAGAGTGCCATATATCTGGATCAGGTATAAATGAAGTAATAGTTGATGGATTTACTGTTAAATCTGATCTACCATGAATATATGGTATATCTTTAACGTTGATAAGTCCTTCACCTACTTTATAACCTACTTCAAAATCTACGTAATAGTACATAGATTCATAGTCAGTATCTTTACTTAATTTACTCACTAACTTCTTTACTAATTTAGTAGAATCATCTGTATTATGCTTAGATAATTTCGAGTAAATTGTAAAACTCTTTGATAAGTAGTTTATACATGCAGACCCTACTCCATTAGTACCAGCTTGGATTTCAGTTTTATTAAACTTTGATCCAGCTCTTAGGGAACCTACTCCAAATTCAGCCATAGTGATCTCCTCACCAGCTAGATTGAGAGTAGATTTAATAGGAATACCACCACCATCATCAGCTACTGTATAACGCATTAGTTGATTACCTGACTCATCCTTTTCCTTATCAGAATAGACCCAAATAGTACTAGCTCTCTTAGCTAATACCTCATCAATAGAGTTATCTATTATCTCACGAACTGCAACTGCAGGATTATCGACATCACCTATGTACATACCATACCTATTACGTACGTGATCTCTATCTGATAATCCAATAATATCAGTAGATGCCATTATTACTCCTTATCATCATGTGATTTATAAGTTAATTAGTCAGTTTAATACTAACTACCCAGTAGAAGTGCTATATAGTACATAACACTATCCACATACAAGGGTTTCAAAGTTCTGGAACCGTCAACTTCAGGAGAAGGTGGTCGTAGCGACTAATTGTAGTAGTATTATTACTGTAGTATTTCGAATAACGCCCTTAGTGGATACATACTCTTAATCATATACTAGTAAGTAGTAATAGTGATATGATTAAGAGTAATAGATGAGTATTAGAAGTATTATGTACTAATACTATTGATTATAATAATTAGAATAGTAATTATAAGCTTCTGACTTAATAATTCCACTTAATTCAAGTAATAAAGACTTATCAGTGAAGATAAATGCATCATAGACTTGAGCTAACTTTAATTCAGGGTACTCCCTAGATAAATAATCCCTCACTAGGATATAAATATTAGACTCATGCATGAATATCTCAGAACCATAAGGTTGACCTATAGTATTAACCATTGAGTCATACATAGCGTCGAGCACCCGTTCGAAGTCTTTATGAGGGATATTAATCTTATCCACTCTATCTAGTACATTTCTAATATTCCTAATAGCATTCTTCTTAGTCCCTGAGAAGTACAAGTACATGAAGAGTACTTTAACAGTCTTACGTACTTCAGTACTCATAGGTTTACTATTATTGAATATTACAGAGTACAAGTCATTAGTATCATCCCAAACTCCATTATTCAATAAGTTAGTTACTTTAGGAACTGATGCTGATACATCATACTCAATTAAATCCTTCTTATTAATACCCCACTCTTGAGATAATAATTCCTCACGAGTACTACCAGTATGTCCATTCTTCTCTGAAGAGATATTAGCTAGACTATTACTAGCTCTTAGAGATACTTTAGTAATATTACCAGTAGGTAGTAGTTTATAATTAGGTTTATATTTGATTTGTGAGTAGATGGATTGTCCTTGTGATTGGTTTCTATTATTGATAACTTTAACTAAGTCATTGATTTCTTTTAAATATGGATATGTATTTTCTAGTGAGGCATTTATATAATATTGAAGTTTGTTTGAGGGTATATTATTGACATTTATATTAGTTCTGGAGGTTATTCGGATTTTAGATAATTGATTATATTGTTCTTCAGATAGTTCATCAAGATTTAATTCAGTTTCGTCATTAATCTGTAGTATATCTTTGATTAGACTATCTCTAACTTCTCTATCAGAGTACTTGACCATTTCAGGGTACTCATCCTTGATGAAGTTTAATAAGTTTGATGCTAATTCTCTATCTAGTATATAGCAGTAGCATATAGTATTGTATAGAGATCTAAATCTGTAATTATTTTCGACTAGAGCTAGAACTCCTAATTGCCTTAAAAGTCTTAGCATTGATTTCATCCCGTGAATAGGGTCAGATATATGTTCAGGTAATCTCTTCTGATAAGCTAGGCTACGTGATGAGATAGGTTTCCAATCTATAGGGTTATTCTTATCATAAATCCCTAAGAATAATTGTAGAAATGGTACTATAGATTCTAAGTGACCTCTCCACTTCCTACCTAGATTGTACTGGATAAATTCATAATTAATTTCAATATCTTTATTATTGAACTTTAAATTCTCATAACATTTAGTAAGGGTATCTTCAGAAAATTGCTCATCAGCTTCAAATTTGGATTCATAATAATCTGAGGAGATAGCTTTAAATACTTCCATGACTTCTTTAGAAACATCTTGTTCAATATTCATAAAGCACCTCCTTAGATTAATTATTGTTATTTAGATACATTAGATTCTATCATTGATTTAATACTATTAATTTCAGTAATAATTTCAGCACCATGATAGAATTCAGGGTTTAGACTAGTTAAGCTATTAGTTAAATTGTCGCAACATTCTAATACTCTAGTCTTAAGTATTGTAGTATGTTGTAATAAATACTCATTATATAATTTTAATAAGCATTGTAATACGTCTAGAACTTGTACGAAGTGACCATTCCATGATCCATCATGCTTAGATGATTGAAATTTACATATGATATGCTCATTTATCTTAGATTCCTTAAGTAATCTAGTAGTCTCTTTATTGATTATATCATAAGATTCTTTACTAGCATACTTAATTGATCTAGGTATATCAGCACTTACGCATTCATCTAAGTCATGATAAAGTATTCTCATACAAATATCTTCAATTGGTAAATCTGGATATTTATTATAGAAGTAAAGAGCTATTAACTGCATAGTCATAGTATGTTCAGCAGTACTCTCCCTCTCTATTAATTTAGTATTTGAGAATCTAAAAATATTATTTAAATTCAAGAATTCTGATTCTATTAAATCAAACATTACGCATCTCCTAATGTAACTCTATCCAATCCTTTTACGAAGTCGAAGTAAGAACTAAAATTAATACTGATTAATTCTTTATTCATCTTATCCTCGAATACTCCAGATGCATAGGTGTTATTATTTAATTTAAATTTTATTAAGTTTATTGTATCATCTCTGTAGCTCTTACCAGCTGACCTTTCATTAATGATACAGTTATTATCATCTAGAACTGTAGGTACTACACCAATATTCATATTCATAGCTTCATAAGCTGCTCTGACTATTTCAAAATTAGGTAGTTCTTTATCACCAGCTACAGTTCTACATGCAAATTCATACCAGTCATAATCAGGCACATCAAATATTGCTACGTTATTATGAGACTCTCCAGATATTTCACATAAGATACCGTACTCATATCTAGTTATCTCACATGGTTTATTATAGAGAGACATATTCATGGTATTAAGTTTTTCTTTATCATTTTCCCACATCTCATCTAGTTTTGGATAACTATGTTTAGTGAATGTTGATATAAAATCTATATTAGGTAGTTTAAAATTAACCCAATCCTTATCAGCAGTCAATAATATTGATCTAGTATCTGGTAATTCTTCATTTAAATAACTAGCTATTAACCAAGCTAAGTCATCAGCTTCGTAACCTTTCTTGATCACAGAATTAAATCCAGTATTATCATAATCACTTATAAATTCATATTTAATAGTTGATGCTATTTCAAAATTAGCTTGATTAGTTCTAATAGCTACTTGTTGTTCTTCTATTTCAGCTAATTCTTCTGGTGATAAATCTTCAGTTTCTTTCTTAGATTCTAAGTCTTGATATTCTTCATCAGTAGGGATATATCGATCAGCTTTATAATTTTCAATAGCAGTAATTTTATGATAAGGACTAGAATCCCATAACAATAATGGGTACCTAAAATTATATTCCCTCTTCAATTTCATGAATGACTGTAAAGTTAATCTTAGTAAGTCTTCTTTTAATATTGGTTCAGGATAAGCATAACTAGCTAATTGATTCATGTTACGAAATAATATATAATTAGCATCTATTATTCCATACTCATAATCAAATGAATCCAGTGCTGGCAATTTAAAATAATCTTTAAGTTCCATAAAATTCCTCTTATCAGTACTAGTAAATTTAATATCTACTAGTACTGTAATGTATTAAAGTGATGTAGGTGGAATAATATTAGGCATGCCAGCTACTTGTCCAATTGGAGTACCAGTACCTTGGGGAGGTGCTGGAACTGCTTGAGGTTGATCTAAAGATGGGTTAGGTACTCCAGTAGGTACTGCCTGTACTCCTTGAGTACCTTGATAAGCTTGAGTAGGATTAGATACTACTTGTACATTAGCTGCTTGAGCTGCTTTACTCTTAGCTAATTCAATATTAGTATTAACTCTTTCTAGTAAAGATACAAAAGTTTCAGTATCAAATTTAGTTACATCATAACCTACAGAATTGAGATCGACTGCATAAGCTATATCTTCTTCAGTCAATTCGTAAGGTGCAGTATCAATAAAGTTAAATTGAATTTGGAAACCTTGAGTTAATTGAGTATTAATAGATAATACATTAGTATCACTACCAGGAGTTCTATTGAAGTACTTAGATAACCAAGCACCATCATCATTTCTAATACTCGTAGCATCAGCAATTTGATGTGAGAAGTGCTGAAAGAACTTAGCTGAGTGATGTCTAAATAATCTAACTTCTACATCAAACTCAGTTTTACTATCAGTTCTAAGATTAAGTAATTTACCCCAGAAATAAGTAATTTCAGATCTATAAGCTACTCCCATATTAGTGGCAGTATCTTCTGGATTGATAATCTCAGAATTAACTAAATCCTGATATTCTTCTAATTTAGCACGTAGTGTATCAAGAATTCCTATCTGTTCCATAGTCAACATATTAGTTGGATAATGTTGTGGTAATCCTACTAAAGTAGTTTGATAATAGAATGATGGAGTACCATCTTCTCTAAACTCTTGATTACCATTTTCATCTAGTACTTTAATTGTTTCATATACTTCATACAATTTTTGTACTGGTCTCATCGGTACACCTTTTGTATCAGTGATAGGTCGGATTACTGCAGTACCTCTATTAGCTACTGAGCATAAGTTGAATAGAGTACCTCTCCTATCATTAGCTACTCTAGATGCGTTATTTTGTGATTGTGAGTACTCATTCATTTGTTGAAAGTATTTTGTTAAGTTCATATTAATTTTCCTTTTAAAGTTATTTATTTTTATTATTATTTTCTATTCCCAGGTATTGTTTTCTTTATTTATTATTCATCAAAGTTTATTTTTAAGAATTTAATAATTATTTCTTTTATTTCATCTTCTACCTCTTTAATGTATTCTTTTACTATTTTATCTGGGAATTCTGATAATAACATTATCAATCGTTTTACATATATAGGAATTGATATAGAGTACAAGCTCCTATATAGCTCATTATTCTTAGCATTTTCTAAATCATCAAATGATACGAACATGCTCTTGAGTTTAAAATTTATAGTTAATGCTGAATCAGTATTTTCAGCCTCAAATAGTACATAAGAGTAATTAAGTGCAGTTCTAAGTGCTACTAAATTATCAAATCCTACTAAAGTAGATCCCTTAGATATTTTATATTCTTTATTATTGTAGTCTGTATTACGAATCAAATTCATGAGTAAATCAAATTCTAATCTATATGCATTCATATTCACCTTCCATTAACAAGGTTCTCAAAGTTCAAGCACCTTCTTTTATATATATTAATTCTACTAAATATAGTTATTATATTCGATTTCATAAATAACTATATTTAGTATAAAATATTCTTTATCACTGAAATTATTACTAGCATCTGATATAAATTATTCCTCAGATACTTTTGTTAAATTATAGTACAAATCATGAATACCTTTTATAACTTTAAATATAACTTCTACTGCTTTATCTTGTTTATTAGCTAAATCTTCTAGATTATCAAGAGCTTCTTTAATAGCTTGAAGTCTTGTATCATGAAGTTCACTCAATGCTTCATTATCTGAACTATAAATAGCATACTTATTTCCCATCGGGAAATAACTTATACGAACGTTAGGACTAAGTTCATTTAATTTATCGAATAAAGCTCCTTCATATTCTAATTCTCTCTTTAGATTAGAATCAAGACATTCATCATGAACTCTACAAGTATTTAAGTTTAGTTCCATTAATAACTCCTTGTTATATTTTAGTAGATATAAGATAGTAATGCTTGGTGTCTATCTTCCTTAGCTATACTAGTAGGGTTTAATTTACAGTATAACTTTTTCTTAGTATTGAAAATTAAAGTATCTAAATCTACATCATCATTGATACTTATTTTTAAAGATAGAAATCTATTTTTAATATAATCAAAAATAGAAATACAAATCTTATCATATTCACCAGCTTCCATGAATACTATACCTTCATCATAGATTTTTCTTTCCCACTTAGCGTATTCTTTAACTTTAGGATCTAAATGAGTACTGCTTAGTAACTTATCTAACTTCTCTAAATTAAAAATAAAAGAATCCATAATTAAATCTCCTTGATTTATTAGATTTTAACTCACTCACAAACAAGGTTTTTGAAGTTCTGAAAGCGTCAACTTATGAGCTCAGCTAATGATACATACATCTTGCTATCAGGGATATTGTTATTTAATATTCTAAAGAATAGTAATTCATCTTCACTATCAGTTATTATCCTTTTATATGTATGTAGATCGAATACTCTATTATCATTAAATTGAAAATACTCACCTAAAGTATCTATGATAAATTTTAACATATTATCTAAATCTCTTCGGTTGGGGCTGCTCGTCAAGTAATAACCTAACTCTAAAGATAGTAAACAATCATCAGGTACTACATCTCTGGAGTGACATAATGACAACTGATTAAAAGCTTCATTCCTCATTTCTACTGCATCAGGTGATAATATCTTTCTCCTATGAGCTAATATATACATACTATTAACTGAAGGGAAATACTTAATTTTAAATACTCCTGATGCTAGTTCATTCTTCTTTCTATTTATTTTTGTTTGTGTATCATTTTTATTAGTAGGTAATAACTTTAATAAGTAGCTACTACCTACCTTAACTATTTTATCTGCCATAAATTATTTTGCTCAATGAATTAACATGTCATCACAAACCTCCTATTATTATTTTGGTACTGAAGTTATTGGAAGTGCAACATCAGAGCACCCTGAATCAGGTAGAGTAATAGCATCAGTAGTTACTTTCAGGTACTGATATATTTCTCTACTAATAGGTTCCATTCTCATATTCCTATCCATAAGATAACTAGTATACCCTAGTGATCCATTTCTATATTTAGGAACGTTAATAATACCTATATGATTAATATTACCTGGACTTTCAGGGTGAGATATTGTTATCATAATATCTACTATATGCTGTTTTCTAGTAGATTCACTAGCAGCATCTAGAGGTAGTATCTCAGCTCCCCAATATACTTTATTAGGTTGACATCCTACATAACATACTTTACCAGGTCTATCAGCTAATTTCTTTAGCATGTTATAAGTAGTACCACCTTTAGAGTACATATCTTCATCTGATTTAAAGTTAGTATCATAGTCAATAAAGAATCCAGTATATTCATCATAATAACCTTTCTTCCTTAGTATTGACATCAAATCAGAACATGATAAATCATCTGGAGCTATGAAAGCTATTTTAAAGTATTCAGTGAATTGTGAGTACTTAGTAATAAATGCTCTATAGTAGAATTCATAATTAAGAGTTACCGTTAGTATTGGTACCTTTAATGCTTGTGCTACTATTCTAGTCATAAATGAAAATTCATTCATATCACCAATAGCTGCATAATATACTTTCTTACCTTGCATAGCTAATGCTAGAGCTTCCTGAATCATTAATAAAGTTTTACCTGATCCTGGAGGTCCAGATACCATTATTAATGATCTAAATGGGATACCACCTAATGGACTAAGATCATTTAAAATACTTAGTGAGGATTTAATTACTCCCTGTTCAGTTTCTTCTTTTAGCTCCTCAATATTAATATTATTTAGATCGACTTCTCTGTAGGATTCATTCTTCTCTACTGTTAAGTTATCTACTTTAAATTCTTGTAGCTCCCTTATAAAATTCAAAGGATCATTAGTATTAGATCTCTTACAGTGATTAATAATTTCATCACATATAACATTTGATAATAACTTTTTATACATATCCTTTTCATTATCATCAAATTTCAAAACTTTATCATAAGATGCAGAAACTAAAGAATTAGTTGAGTCACCTAAATTTAAGGAGCTTAATAATAAGTCAAATTGATTAGAAGTTAATTCTTTATCTTCAGGTACTTCATCAACTAATGTAATCAATTTACCTAATATTTCATCTTTCTTGAACCTATTTGCAATTACTTCTAGATGTGATTTAGCAATCGGATTAAAATCTAGTAAGAATAATCCAGTTACAAAATCTATTTGTGAAAATGCCATATATACCTTCTTCTTATTTAATTACTATATATTTTATTCTTTAATCTATAACTAATATTTTTAAATACTGTATCAAACTTAGGTTTATTAGAATTATATTTTCCAATATTTTTAAAAAGCCATTGAATAGTATTCTTATTAAAATTAGTCTTACGCTGTATAGGTAAATCATAATCTTTAATTAGATATTCTAATTCAGCATCAGTCATTACAAATTCTCCTTTATTTATATTATAATTTAAAATCTAGAGCTAATGCTAGATTAGAATTATCTATTTGAGTATTTTCTATATTCCAAGTCATAAATTCAAATGCAGTAGTAGATATATTACTTAGTACATAATTCTTAAATCTATGATAACCCATCTCATTAAGTAGCTCCTCAGAATCAGGACCTGATGAAGGTATTATTGTAGATCTAATCTTATTAGCTGCTAGTACTTCTGCAGTAGCTAATGAAAAGTCATAAGAATCCATAAATACATAAATATCGATAAAGCTTAAGTACTTTAGCATCTTAATCTGATAACTAGTTATAGTATTACCTACTACAGCAGCTACATTATAATCATCACCTACTGTCATTTTAAGTGCAATAGCAGTCAGAGCACCTTCTACTAATATTATAGGTCTTGATGCATCCCACTCTACTAATCCATTAGAATTCTGAGGGATATATAATGGTTTATTATCAATAGGTGGATTATGATACTTAGCTCCATTAGGAGAATATTTTAAATCAGTATATCTAAATTGATAATAAATTAATGACTGATCAATGAAATAATAAGGTATTAATAATTTCCCTAATTTATATTTTAACTTATACTGTTTAGTATTAATATTGAATAATGAATTTCTATCAGTCATATAATCTAATCCATCAATACTCATATGTAAGTCAGTAAATGAATCCACTATTGATAAACTACTACATTTAGTCAGACTAAAGTCATTATCATAAAATTCAAAATCATCCTCAGAATCAAATTCAATTTCTTTATTTAAATAAAACTCAGAATCTATAAAAATAGCTGAGCATCGAAAACATCTTCCATAAGAAAAATCTTTCAGAATAGATAAATTCTTTTTATTATATCCGAATTCACCTTTCTTTATATTACGATCTAAGCACCTAGGACATACTACTCTATAGTATTTGAGTCCAGGTACTAATCTTTTATAATTCATCAGGACTATATCTTTTAATACTCTAGTCCTGATGACTTCTTTACCATCTAATTCTACCCAATTAATAGTAGAATCATTTCTTGACATGACAACTCCTAAAGTGATTCTAATAAGTGAGTTATACTAGTAATACTTTTAGTTTTAGATAACTCATTCAATCCTTTATTTAATTTAAGTAGTGAAGCTTTAAAATACTTATTTGACTTAATATTAAATAAGCTATATTCTTCTACATTTTTAAAACTAGACTTTGTAGCTAAAATAATACCTTTAACAACTTCAGGTAATAAGATACCTACATAATTAATAGATGTTAAATTATTCTTAAGTGATAGTGAATCTACTACAGTACCTGATAATTCAAAATCATTAGTTATAGAACTGATAGCAGTATCTGATATTAATTTATCACCTATTTCTAAAAATAATATAGAAGTTGATTCAGATACTTTTAATAAACTATCTAATCCATTTTCAGTAATCTTTAATTTAATATCACCTGGACTCATATTTGGAGTATATTTACGTACATACTTAGGTTTCATTACTAGATTATACCTTCCACTTACAAGGGTTTCAAAGTTCTCTAACAGTCTTATACTTTCATCATAATCTACTGGTAAGTAAGCTATATAATGTCTATCTTCAGCAATAGGAGATGCTAGCATTTCTACCTCTTTTACAGTATTAATAATTTCATCAACATTGTTAGTTTTCTCATAATTCCCATAAAGAATAATATCCATGTAGCACCTCCTTATACTAATCGATTAATGAATCTGTAATTTCTTCTTTAGTAATTTGCATACTAATTAGGTTTAACCATTTATTAAGTTTAACAATAGTATCTTTATCATTTACTTTTAATGCTAAGATAACTTCATCTACTCTATCAATTACTTTTTCATCAGGATTATCTGATTTAGGAGTTAATTGAGATATTACTAAGTGAGCTTGATCGTTAATATCTACGTGAGTTACTAGTGTATCTTCTGAATCAAGATCAATTACTGATACGCTTTCTTTTTCTCTAAGTTTACTAATAACTTTTTCAATCAATGAGTTAAATTCTGTTTTCATTATTACTCCTTAACTACTCCTATTAATGAGTAGCTTTTATTATTTTCGTCTATAAATCCAACACCTAGTTCAAAGGATTTTAGTACTCCTTTTGTACATTCTCCATTAACTAGGTGAGTTTCCGATTCTGCAAATAATACCTCAGTATTAATTATTGCACTAACATCACGTTTAGTATATTTAGAGTAGATTATCATTTATTAAGATACTCTCTAATTCCTGGTAATGTTCTAAGTACTTCAATAGTTTGACCATCATCACCTACTACTACAAAAGTAGGTGCAGATAGTACTCCTCTATCAATACAAAATTCTCTACCATCATCAGTAGTACCATCAATCATAACTACTTCAATATCTACTGTCTCTAAGTACTTTATCACTTCAGGACATTTGGTACAATGTGGTGTATGCACTAAGTAGTATTTCATAAAACCTCCATGCTTAATATTTTCTCTTAAGTATTTCATTAGCTAATTTTGTAGGATTAACTTTATTAGGATTGTATATAATACCTAATTCTCTTTCAGATTCTTCATGATTAGGTACTGGATTTTCGTACCATTTACAAACCTTATCAAAGTAGTACTCTTCACCTATAGGTTCATCAACTAATTCCTCACCTATAATAGGTTCATCAATAATAAATACTATTGATCTTTTTTGCTTACAATTGAATTCATCTAATCCACATACTACGTGAGGTCTATAAAAAGGTACTTCCATAAACTTAGTAAAGTTATCTACATCATCATCCACTACTTCATCAGATTCAATTATGATCTTTCTATGTAGTTGCATATGTTTCATTATGTAATCTACATCATCTTTATTACCTGATAAAGTAATTCTGTGAGTTTTAATATCTAAATTATAACTTAGTTTATCTCTAAAGTTCCTCATTATATCTAGATCGAATTCATAATTAACTCCGTACTTTTCTTTGATGTATTTTCGAAAGTATCTCCTATAGCATAAGTCGATTTCAGGTAGATTTTCTATTCTAATTTTATTAGTACTAGAGTCATGGATTACAGTTTGAGGATATATCTCATAACCTTCATTTCTAATATTAATAATTGAATTAACAAATCCTTCAATTAGAATACAAGCTGAGTTACCTTGAGTAGGATAATTAACTGCAGTAGTAAAGTACCTGTCTTTATCTCCATGAAGTCTATCACCTAGATAAGTTTCAGCCATACCAGTTTCTTGCATATATAGCATTTTATGATCACGCATCCTAGCTACATCTTTCCAGTTACTAAATAAAGCTTTACCCATTCTCTCAATTGTATCTACTGATACTCCACACATCTCAGCTAATCCAGCATCACCTCTACCATAGATTTTAGCGATCAGGGATTGTTTAGCTACTGGTCTGTAGTAATCTCTAAAATATTCTTGATCAGCTTCTTCAGGCCATGTAATATTAGCTAGTACCATGTAGGGATCCTGACCAGTTTCGTAAGATTCTACGAATGACTTATCTTCTGAGAAGTAGGCAACCGATCTAGGTTCTGCTTGTGATATATCAAAATAAGTACTAATATAACCATCCTCATTAACTAAGCATCTATTGTAATCAGACTTACCTTTCCAAGTATGATAACCACTACCAGTTCTTTTAGTATCCATACCATTAACATTATAAGGATATAGAAGTTTAAGATTAGTATTGGATCTATCGTAACCATCAACTCCAGTAAAAGTACAGTATTGCTGAGTCACTATACTAGGTTCGTAAACTAATTCATGTAATGCTTTGATATAGTTATTGAGAATTTTTCTAACAGCTGATCCAGCATTATATAGATAATTGAATTTATCTAATGCTATGTAGTCATCCTCAGGTAGATCTAGAGACATATTAGGTAATTCACCTAATAACTTTGGATAAATAATATCACCAGTATCACATAATAATCTAGAAGCATCTTCAGAATATTCTCTCATCTTATCTGATTCATCAAAATTAGATGTTATGATTAATTCATTAAATTGTTTAATAAAGGTATCATAATTAAATTCATCAGGATTATTATTTAATTCAGAGTCTATGATAGTATTTCTGAAATACCACTTAGCTACTGTAGATCTAATATTATTTATAAATAAATCCTCGAACTGATTACTAGAAAAGAAGTTCAAATACTTATTAACCTGCTCAGAAGTATTTAGATCCTTATCTAATAAATTTCCTTTTATTAAAGATAAAGTCTTAAAATCTGCTATAGCTTCACAATAATTATAGAAGTCATAAATAGTATTTAGTGATACTTCATTTAGAATAGTTTCAGGTACCCATTCCCATAATTCACGAGAACCTAAGTATTCTCTCAGTACTTCTGGATCATTGATATCAATAAGCATAGATATTTGATCTTTCATATCATCAGGTAGTATTAAACATAACTTAGCATCACTTTCTGTAATATTAGGATAATGCTCTAATAATTTTTCATGAAGATTTAGTTCTTCATCATCAGCTTCTATACTTTCATTTCCATGATAATATATCCAGTTATTAGTTATTTCGATTAGAGTTCTAGCTTGTAGTACAGGTACTCCTTCGATGATCCATAAAGAACTTACTTTTTTAGCATAAGCTTCATAATGAGGTCTTATTATTTCTAAGTTCTTTAAATTAATTCTATATCTTAGATCATCCATCTCAGTATAGCTAGTCATGATCTCACCCATCTCACCAAGTATTTTCCTCTTACGTAAGAATGATTTATAACCATCAACTGCAGCATTTACATAATAACCAGTCTCATCAGTGACATCAAATCCTAAAAACTTAGATAATAAATCCTCAGGCATTGTACCTGAATTATCCATTTCAGCAGCTATCTCATCAGTAATTAATCCTATAAATAATGCTTTACCAAAATGAGTCTTATTAGTACTAACTATTGTATCCATAAATTTATACTCAGAAGTCAATCCTAGTAGCTTCGATTGTAAATCAGTTAGTTCAATATCACTGAATACTTTAGAGTACTTATCAATAATAGTTTTCAAATAAAACTTATTGTAATATAGGTAACAATTATTTAGAATAGTATTACAATAATCCTCTAAGTCATCACGAAGTTTAGTATCTACATTAATACCTGACATGCTTAAATCACAAGCTATATATTTATTGTATAAAAATGTTTTATAACAATAAGGTCCATAAGCTGGATAAAGTAGTTCAGCTAGATGCAAAGTATATGCTGAGTCGTAGCAACAATAGGTGCCTAGCATTCTAGGATTACATGCAAACCATGAATCACCCCAGTATTCTTCTAGCATAAAGAAGTATTCAGTATTACTTTTGAAATAATCCATAGCTTCAGTAATGTAGGGATAATCATCTTTATATTTATATTTCATTACTTTAGAGTAAGCTGAAGTTTCTTCATCCCATACATCTACTTCTATTGCATTACCTTCTTCATCATAATCTAGAGATTCCCACCCATCATAAACTACTTTAAAAGATTCATAATCTTCAAAAGTATCAGCTAATGCATTAATGTATTCTTGTTCCTTATCTAGTCCATCATCCCATGAAGGAGATTTTAAATAATACTGGACATTGTACTTTAAGCTACCTTTCATATTATCACAAGTAGTTAGTGCATAAGCATCTTGAAAGTAGATGAACTTATGGAATAAATTAAAGCATACATGCATTTCAAAAGAACAGTTATAAGTCCAGATATTCTTTTCATTAGCTTTTAGATATTGATAAGCTAGTTCTAAGAATTCTTGGTACTCGTTATTATTCTGTTGAGTTATGTTATCTCTTACGTAACCATAATCTTTTCTGAAATCGAAAAAGTGAGCTTTAGCTTTAGTAGCTAATGAGAAACCTGATACACTCATTCCAGTTTCATCAGGAAATCCATTAGTTTCAAAGTCAAAACCTACTGGAGTACCTATAGAAGTTAAGTAGGTATTCTTAAGTATTTCAATACCTTCTTTAATACCTACTATTTCAACTTCAGGTAATTCAATAGGTTCAGCTTCAGCATCTTTACTAAAGAAGTATTCTAATTTAGTTTCACATACTCCAAAATTACCATTAGGAAATTCAATAGGTTCAGTACCTACAACTGGATACTTTCCGAATATCAATTTATTAGTACCAATATGTACCATTGATAATTCAGAGAAAGTATTCCAGTTAAATTTACGTAAACCTATATGAATACTACCTTCCTTATGTAGACCTACTAATTTAGTGTAGAAATCATAACCATAAGCTAAGATTATAGTATCATTTAATGTAGGTAAATTTTCTAGTAATTCATCTTCATTAATAATTTCACATTGTATGTCTAAATAATTTCCTAGGAATTCCATTAACCTAGAAGTATATTTATTCTTTACAATTATTCTTTTCATATTTACTCCTTACACCTACAAGGTTTTCAAAGTTCTAAAAAGTCCTTATTACAAAGTATATATTCTATCATAATAAGGATCTGAATCTTCGAAAGTATCTAATAGTGAAGAATATCTTGATGCGAAGAACTTATTAATAATTTCAGAATTACTAGGTATTAAATCTGATGATGTTTTAGTCCTTAGAGTCTCTAATAATTTAGAACCGTTAGTAGCATAATTAAAATTCTCAGTAGGTATGCAGTAGCTTAAATTTCTATCTCTACTTATACTAGCCCAGTCATTATAAGAATTAGTATCAAAATAATACAGATCACAATTATAAGATAAAGCTTCATAAGCAGTTAATGAAAATGATTCTAGATATGCAGGGATCACTACTGATTTACATTTAGAATATAATTTATGCATATTACCTTTAGTAACTAAGTGGACATCAGGTCTATCTAGTACATCAAATAATTCTGGACTATTTTTAACATCGAGGAGATATTCACTTCTACTAAATGCATCACCAGCAATCCACCATTCAAATTCAGTTAAGTAAGAATCCTTAATAGCATTTAAATAAGTCAAGTGACCTTTACTTTTAGAATAGTAGGATGCTACGAATAATACGTTAGCATTAGAACCTTCTGATCGATGTGAGAATGTACCTGGATTTCCATTAATTACTTTACTAGGTTCATAAGGTACAAAATCATTAGTAATACCTAATACATTCATAAGTTCAACATCCAGTCTTGATGCAGTAAGAAATGTAACTCTTGGACTAATCACTGATAAATATTTAAGTACTTGTATTAATTTATCAGTGATATGATCTATATTACCATTGTAATGATTACCTCTACTAATATTACTTAAGATCGGTGAATGTAGTCTTATCAGAAAATTACAGCTGATATTAGATTTAATGAAATCAATAATAATTGAATTCTTAATAAAAGCTGTAATATCACTATCGATATAAATAATATTAACTTCAGAGTACTGGCTCAAATCAAAGCTAGAGGATTCATAAAGATTCTTAGGATTATAAGTATTATTTAACCATTCCTTAGTATAATTACGGACACCTCCAGCTCCACCATTAGATGAATCAGGATGAATATATAAAATATTATTAACCATGATTATAATCCTTTAATATAATATCATCACCTTCAATATCTACTGCTAAATCATAACCTGGAAATTCATAGAGTAAAGTACTGATCTCTAGGTGTAATCCTAATTCAAAATAATTTTTCTTGTACTTACGATTACTAGGTCTAGCTGTAGTTATAAAACAATCACCTGGAAGTTTATTTTTAATGCCTAAAGAATTGAGCATTGCTGGACCTGATGCTGTATATTTATTAGGATTCTTATGGATTGACTCAAGCATGTTAGGTAGTAAAGCTTCTGATAGATAAGTATCTTTTACTAAGAATGAAAATGAAGAATTTATAAAATACTTAGTATCACCAGTAGACCATGGATAACCTGATTCTTCTACTGAGAAAAATGTTTCATTATATCCATCGAATAATCTAGTAATAAGAAGTTTATTATAAATAATAAAGTCAACATCAAAATAGATTACTTTATCTACTGCTATATAATGACTTTTTAAGAATTGAATAGCATAATAACTTAAATAATCACTAAATTGAGTAGGAGTTAAATCAGGTAACGTTATATCAATATTAGTAGATTCTACTTCAATTGTTCTGATTTTATCAGTTAACTTATCTAATTGAATTTTTTCCTTACTTTCTTTAGATACTACTAAGTAAATAGTATCAAATACTGCAGAGTTAATATTAAGTACATCGATAGCATAATTGGGAAGCCCTTCATTACCAACCCAACAAGTAATACCAATAACTGGTACTGTATGTAATCCATGTTTATTCATTTATATCTCCTTATAAATTGGATTAATAATTAAGGTTGATCACCTATTTGTAAATCAGAACCCATAAGTGATCTAGATAATTCTCGATTATCCACTACTAAGTGCTTTAAGAATTTAGCTACTGCAGTAACTGCTAGAGGTTTCTTATTATAAAGTCCTGAGCAGAAATCTTCTTCAGCTTTCTTACGATCAGATACTCCACGTTTATCCATATACTGAGTAACTAAATAATTTCCCATATTAGTTTCAGGTATCCAGATAGGTGATACTGCAAATATTGATGCATAGTTATCTTCATTATCTAGATAAGATCCACGTAGCCTATCTTCTTCTCTAGCAGCTACTCTCATAACTGCTAACAGTGCAGCTTTACTAGCACAGTACTGAGATGAACATGACATAGCTCTCCTACCAGTGATAGAAGTAATACTGATATAAATACCTTTATTCTTTCGTAAAGCATGAATAGTATCATTATAAATACTATAGAATTTTTTAGTATTATTAGTCATTATTTTATCAAATAATTCACCAGTAGGATCGTCATATACCCATGACTGTTTATTAATACCTCCACAATCTATTACTGTATCAATTGTAGACATCACTGTGGATGGTACTAAATTAGCTTCACTTCCTAAGTAGTAATAAGTACCTTTCTTAGATCTACAGATAATTGTTGAGAAGTCATGCTCTACTAGCTTTACTACTTCTTTACCAATACCAGCTCTCTCACCGATAATTAATAATGTTTTATTCATATATGCTCCTTACACATACAAGGTTCTCGAAGTTCTATAACAGTCAGTTACTAGTTATTTAATGCTTCCCATTTAAGTCTATCTTTATTATTTGGATTATCTTTTACGTAACCTTGATCAAACATTTGACAATATAAATCTAATAATGGATTCATCCCATATCTAGCAATCCTATCATCTAGTAATTTTCTAGATTCTAATTGGAAGGCATTAGGAAAGTAGGCATTGTAACCTTTGTATAATCTTAAGCTATCATCTACATCATGCTTACCTACTTGAGAATCATCCCAATTACCATCTGAGTCAAACATCATGAATAAATGTTTACAATCTTTAAGTTGGGAGCCCTTCGGTATATAATGCTTAAGTATTTTAGCCCAAGTATTAGTAGAGTCCCAATCGTCAGTTACTGCAAACCATTCAGTACGTACTCTAAGCATCTCCATTTTACGTTGAGGACTTTGACGGAGTAATATTGGAAATTCTAATTTACAATTAGGAATAGCTTCAGTTCTATGATTAAGACTCTTTATAAATTCAGGATAACCTAATACATAAGTATCTTCATGCCTAATTAATTGTGAGTACAATACGGAACCTACATTACCAATATTATCATAGAGTTTTTGCATCGTTGATTTTAATCCTCTAGAATCTTCAGAATATAATTTATAACAATTCTTGATCGAATAAGTATTATGTTCATCACATCCTAGATATTTAGGAATAAATTCTAACCATGGTCTTAGTTCTGGTACTTGATAACATGCTCCATACATTTCAGTCCATATCTTTGACTCAGGACCTACTAGTTTTAATAGTACTCCTAAGTACTTAATGAATTGTTTAATAGGCATAGAGCATTGCCAATTTACTTGATAAGATAATGGCATCAGCTCTCTTACTAAATCAAAGTTACCTTTTGACTCAGCTGAGTTATAATCATTAGTAGCTTTAATAAATAATTCAAATGCTTTAGAGTTATTAGGTAAATCAGAGCACTCACTAGAGCATACCATTTCAGTCTGAGTACTATATCTTTGGGTCGTAGCCCATTTACCTTTGTACTCTTGAAATGTATAAAAGAAGTCTCTAATAAGTACTGAAGTAGTCATTTTAAATATTGCAGTTTCAAAATAATTAAATGCAAGATCCATTTTGATTACATCTTCTAAATACTCATCTTTACTCCATACTTCTTTAGTCATTTTATTGAAAACTTTATTCCCTTTAATCTTAAGGAATTTACTTCTAGAATCTACCCATGATCTTAGAATTAAATCTTTCGATGAAGCTTCTAATTCTATTTTAGGTGATCTAATTTTTATTTCATTATTTAACATATATTAATCCTTATTAACTAACGCTGCTAGTGATATTATCTAATGAATCTTCATCAAGACCTAAGATATACTCTATATAATCCATAACTTGATCACTTACTTTATTTTCAATAAGTAATTCTTCAAATTCTCCAATAGTAATTTCATTCATACTACATTCCTTCTACATACGTCGTACTGACTTTTACGTATTTGTCATCACATTTATCGTACCTAATAGATGATTCAGATAACATAATATTATCTGGATTTCCAGCTAGGTGATAATAAATATCTCTATCACCTGAATTAGTAGAATAATCAAATCCTAAGAGTACTCCCTTCTGACGTACCTTATCAGTAAATGAGTACATAGTAGATGTATCTATAGAAATATTATCTAAGTAGTCACATACTTTAGTGTATGTATCATTTAGATAATTATATCTTAGTATTTTGACCCTACCTAATGCAATACCTACTTCCATCAGAGTACCTAAATCATTAGTATATTTAGGGAATACTAGAATATCACTACGAGATATATGATCTACATTATCCTTAAATACTTTCAAAGCTACTTTAGCATTCTTTTTTGATTGACCTTTAGCTAGTACTTTTGAGAATTTCTTAGAACTCTTAGTAGCATCTGGTCTAAATACTAGATGTTTAGGAATAGCTTCTATCATTTTATCTCTAACAGCTCTATCATAATCACAGAAGAATGGGCTAGCACAATATACTTTTTCAGTAAATACTAATTTCCCAGTAGAATTATCAGTGAAATAAATATGTTCATCGTTAGCTTGAGTACTAAAGTGTTTAGTAGCTTTCATATCAGCTATTATACATTCTAAATAATTATTAGAATTAATTAATTGTTTATAATAAGTAGCTGAAGTTATAGAACTATTTATACTACTAACTACCCGTATGTGGTCACCTCTTTCTTTATTATTTCCAGAAGTAAAACATACGAAAGAATCTTGAGCTTCAATACTAAATTTATTAGTGATCTTGATAGTGATCTTATCCCAATTTCTAGCATAGATATCATGACCAAATGATATTAGAAATTTATCAGACTTAATAGAGTTAGAGATAACTTGCATAGCTAGGCCTTTCAATAATCCAGTAAAATCTAAGCTAGCTATAGTACCATCAAACTTATAAGTTATGAAGTCTAGTATTGACTCTGACATGCTAGGTACTCCTACTGACTTACCTTCATCAATGCTTATAAATATTTTATTATCAGATGTTAGCTCAAATTTACTAGCTGCTAATTTAATAAGTGCATTTATCTCTTCATCAGCGTACTCGAGTACTTCCTCAAGATTTAAATTCAATTTATCAGTACTTGTTAATTTACTATCTGAGAACTTAGAAAAATCATTTTCTATATAATTCAGTATAGATTCTACTAGCACTGGATTCACTTCTGCAGTTGATTTAATTATTAACTCACTAGTCCAATGCGTGTTTTTGTATACAAACATGATCTACTTCCTTTGATTTCTTTATATTATAAAACTCTTCATAAAGTCTTGTGCATAATTGCTTATAGGCTTCATCTTTAGTTATATATTTTTTAGTTAGTTCAATAGTTCTATCTATTTGTTCTTTATAGAATTCTAAAGACTTACTAAAGTTATTTGATATACCTTCTGAATAATAGATATAGCTAGGTACCTTTGACCCATAATATCTAAAATTAGTCCATGCAAAGAATACTTCTGCGAGAACGTCCTCAGAAAAGATATAACCTAGTAATGGAGTATCTATAGTACTATAGAATTTAGTAAAAACTTTTCTAGTACCTACTAAGCCTGCAGTTATTTTACTACCATTTTTATAATTCCTAAAATGCTTTAATTTTTTAGGTGGATGAACTACTTCACCAAAGCATAAGTCGATTAGAGTATATGCATATAGATCTACTTTATGCTTATTCATTTCAGTTAAAACCGTATCAGTAGTAGTATTACATAAAGTATCATCAGGATCTAATTCAAATATTACATCACCAGTTGATAGTAAAAAACCTAGTTTTCTAGCTTCGAAAGTACCTACATTTGATTCTAGTACTTTAGAAATAACATTTATACCTAAATTAGTTAATTCATTAAGGTACTGAGGTAATTCACCGTACCAGAGATAAGGTCCATCAAATATAAGAACTACTTGTATCTCAAAATTATTAAGATTATTCTGATACTTAATATGTTTCAGACATCTTACTAATTCATCAAAATTAGTTTTATATATTGGTATTATGTAAGAAATACTATTTAGTTTCATCACTAATTCTCCTGACTTCTGGAATAGTTGAGTATCTAGACTCTATTATGCTAGCTAAATTCTTCTCAGCTAATTCATCATCAATATGATAACCTATTAAATAGCTAGCTAGACTTACATCATTTAACTTAGCTTTATTTCTAAAAAATTCAAGCATTTCAAAAATTTTAGAATCTAGTGGACGAGTATATACAAACCATAACATACCAGGTTCTGTTACTTCATTTAAAAATTTATCAATAATACTATATAATCTCTGAGGACTTATATCATTATCATAAATATATGTTAAATTACCATAATATTTAGGTAACCATGAAGATCTATTACAATGAATAACATAAGCATGATCATTAAGTAGGATACCATCCTCATATAAGTAGCCACCTAGTACATTATTAGGTAATATAGCTACTTCACCATTAATTTGTAACGTATTAGTCAATTCATCAAGATCTAAGAATGATTTTATTATAGGATCAATTATTTCATTAGTACTAGATTCAGTAGCTTCTTCTAAGGACTCGTAGTAATTTACTAGTTCAGTTATAAAAAGATTATTAGGATATTTAGAATATGTAAAAGTACCAGTATTAGTCCAGGTAGTTGTAGTACTTGAATAGTTATCCATAGGTATTAAAACATCATATGGATAATTTAATAATAATTCTTCTAGAGGTCTAGCACATATTACATCAGTATCCATGATGCATCCACCATAATTCTGTATAATTTTAAGTCTTAGATAATCTACTGCAAAAACTGGCTTACCTATTGAAATAGCTGATTTAGCAAATTTACAGCCCTGCACCCATTCTATAATTTCTGGATCATCTTCAGTCCATTTTCTAATTTCGAAATCTGGATTTTTATCAGACCAAGTACTTATGCAATACTCCTCGAAATCTGTAGTATCTTGTTGATACTTAATATAGTGAATTAATTTATTCATATATGCTCCTTACACCTACAAGGTTCTAGAAGTTCTAGAACCGTCTCACCAAGTAAACTACAACTCTAGAGACTACCTAAGTACCAACGATACTATTACTAGAGTTGTAGTAATTATTATTAAATTAGATTAAATTATAACTAGCTAACCATCCTTTCACAATATCTTGAGGATCTTCGCCATCATTCATTCTATATATAAATTGTTGAATGATATCAGTATTAAGGTACTCAGATACTTTAGATACTACATCTACTACTTCTTTAGGTAATCCATCAGTCTTATATACGAATACTGCTTCATAAGGTAACCAGAAATGTAAATCATCTTCTAAGACTACTGCATCATATGCAATATTAAATCCATTAGCTGATTCACCTATGATTAAATCTACATCCCCAGAACCTAATGCACTATACATAACACCCCATTCCATAGAAGTATCTGATTTTAATTTAATATCATAAGTGCTAATGAAATTCTTCCAGTTCATTTGATTATCTCTAGAATACATTGAAGTATCTGCACAACCTATTAAACTTAAATTATAATTATCAATAGCATTCTTAAGATCAGTAACAGTTCTGATATTATAGATTTCAGCAAATTCTCTTTTAACTATTGGAGCATAATTATTTTCATACTTTAAATTTATATAACTCCAACCTCTTTTAGCTGCCTCAGCTTCACATATTTCAGTAACTCTACTTCTAACATCTTCAGTATAGTCAATATCAAAAATCAGTGATAACTGAGAACCAGTATGTGAGGGATAAACATCTATAATACCTTTATCAAATGCTTCATAAGTAGTAACTACTCCACCATTCCCATTAATGTATTTAACCTTGTAATCAGTATTTGCTTCTACTACTTGAATAAATATTTGAGACAATAATTTCTGCTCAATCCAAGCTGAATCCATTAATACAATTTCATTTGATTTCTTACTACAACTAATAATAGTTATAATAGCCAGTAACATTAAAACTAGTAACATAATTTTTGTTTTCATGTTATACTCCTTATTATAAAGTACTTATAAATTAAGTACGGTAGTCTCGATTAGAAACTATTTTGATATAAGTCTACGAGAACTTTCTCTCGGAATTCCTTCACTGCTTTTTTAGTAGTACATTCAGTAAACATATCTTTTATCCATTTTAACTGATAAGTCCTTAATAACTTATTAGCTATAGCTTCATTTCTTACTTCTGTATAAGGAGTAATAATTACTAACTTATCAGTAGGAAAGTTCATGTATTTTAAGAATTTGACTAAATTCTTAAAATCACTGTTAAATTTTGGATTAAGAGTTAGTAGTATATAAGTATCTAAGTACTTAGATCTCTTATACTCCGAAGTACTAGTTATACAGTTCATATAATCTTCAAAATTAAGTGCACCTCTAAGTACTGATTTATATACTACTGGATCCTTAAAGTTCTGGTGTATGTATTCAAAATTATTAATAGATGAATAGGATGGTAGTACACCATCCCGTAATATTTCATCATAATAGTTAGTTTTATTACTCCAGTTACGATTTAATAAATGCTCTAATACATCACCTGACATTAATGACATCAAACCTTCTATTGGGTCCGTAGTATTATTAGCCCAATCAATAGGTCCAGTAACTCTAATATTTAAAGCTTTAGTAATTTCTGCAGAAGTACAATTAAATCCTGCTGAAAATATTTTCATCATAACTCCTTAGTAGTTATTTATTCACTTTAGTTGATGCTATTTTAATACATCGATTAAAGAATGCATCAACTAACCAAGTTATAATTATAGAAGGTATTCCACCTACAATTATAAGCATGTATTGTAACTGATTAATTCCAGCTAGAATAAAAGTACCTAATCCACCACCACCTACAATATTAGCCAGAACTGCACTAGATGCACAAGTCATAGCTGATAATTTCATTCCAGTAAGTATCATAGGAAATGATACTGGAAAGTCATTATAAATCAATAACTGCCAATTATTCATACCCATAGTTTTAGCTATAAATCTTGATTGTGGATCAACTTCATTAAACGCTTGATAAGTATTAACTACGATCGGTAATATGGAGTATATTATTAAAGCTACGACTGCTGGCTTATTCCCAATACCTAGACCTATTACAATCATTATAGTAAACATAACTAAAGATGGAATAGTCTGTAGGATCGATACAATCTTAATCACCCAGCTAGTATTTTTCTTATAACTGCATAAGATACCTAGAGGAATACCTATTATAGTACTTACTACTACTGGTAGTATTATTAATAGTGATAATTGAATCCATGATTGATACAGTATATATTGCCAATTATTTATAGTATAAGCTATTACTTTATTAATCATAATCTTTCATCCTTATCAATCATGAATATATCAGCATTACTATAAGATTCACCTAACCACATAATAGGTCCCTTTATTCCACTATCTAATAGTTGTACTTTATTATTAATCAATACTTCACTGATAAGTGGTACATCTTCAGAACCTAGAGCTTCTCTAACTACTTTATCAATAACTGAGCAATCAAATGACCATCTAGGGTTAAAATCAATTATACGAATATCTCCAGTAGTTCTATTGATAGCAAATTCAGGTTCGAAAATACCATCAGATAAGTTAAAAGTAGATATTAATTCTAAGAGTGCATTACGGATTTCATCTAGTCTAGTAGTATCTAATTGAATAGTTTTCCATTTAGCACTAAAGAAACCTAACTTAGAACCTAATAAGGGAGCACAATAAATAATATCACCCTTAGATACTGCAGCTGGTACTGTATAGAAGCACCAATCTTCAATATCATAAATAGGTTGTAATAAATAAGTATCTTTAGAATCTACCTTATTAGGACTAGGTTTAAATGAACCTAATTGTTTATACATAATAACTCCACCAGCCCCTGTTCCAACCATTTTCTTGACTACGTACTTAGTCAGATCTAACTGAGTATTTTTAATCTCTGATCCAGTCATTATTATTGAATTTAAACCTAAAGTAGGTAACTTCGTAAATAATTCTTTAGAACATAACCTTGATGGAGTCCAATCTTCATCATCTTGGTAGGATTTTAAATATAATAAATTAGCATCATAAGCTTTAGCCCACTGAATCCAGTTATCTCCAGATAATAAATCTAATTGAAATTCAGAAGTTATAAGAATCTTTTCATTTGATACTTCTTCTGGACTCATTTGATCCCATCTATCTCTTATCAATTCAAAATTTAAGTTATTAGAATCATCTCCATTGTTATCCATTATCACAAAATCAATCTCAGGATATAGAGATCTTAGCTCTGTAAAATAAGTTATTTTCTCAGGTGCTCCACCATTTAATATGTAAAGTTTTTTCATTATTGACTCCTTATATTTTATTTATTATTTAGTAGTGACTTTAAAGTTACTAACTTATCACTACTAGTATTTAGTGATTCTTCAATGATAGACTTACTCAAAGTACCTAAAGGATTTTTATCAGAATCCACTACTAGTATTTCATCTGAGTTAGACTTCTTCATTTTCTCTAGTGCAGTAATCCTCCATGAGTTCCAAAATATCGATGGAGTATCTGAAGTTTTACCTATAAATTTACTAACTAAATCATTTTTAGGATTAAACCAGATATCATTTGGAGTTCCATAATCTAATAGAATTCCTTTATCCATCACTGCAATTTTATCAGCTAGTATTAAAGCTTCTGATACATCATGAGTTACCATTATTATAGTAATATCAGGTAGTTCATAATGTAAATTAGCTAACTCAATTTGTAACTTATCTCTAACTATAGGATCTAGAGCTGAGAATGGTTCATCAAGTAGTAATAAATTAGGATAACCTATTAGAGCTTTCATTAGTGATGCTCTTTGTAATTGACCTCCTGATAATTCTGTAGGATACTTATCTATTAAAGAGCTACTAAAATTAGTAGTATTAAATAGTTTATGATCTATACTACATTTTCTTAATTTAGCTTGTAGATCAAAATTCTCCCTAATAGTCATATGATTCAACATATTACCAGATTGAGCTACATAACCTATTCTAGATCTAACAATGTGATTAGGTACTCCAAAATTCTCACGAGTAGTCACTGTTCCTGAACTAGGATGAATGACTCTTTCTATTAATTTGAGTATAGTAGTTTTACCACATCCAGATGGACCTATTAAACATACTAACTCACCATAAGGTATCTTTAAACTGAAATCGTTTAGTATACCTTTTCCATCACCGTAGTCGAATACAACATGATCAAATTCAACCATCAGCTACCTCCATATATTTATTATTAAAGATGATCTCTACATACTGCTATGTATTCTGAGTCACCTATTTTAACCTCATTTAATTTTTCTTCAGTACCTATATATTTACTGAATGATGCATTATTACTACATCCTTCAATACTACAACGAGCTAATACTTGCTCGAAGTAATCTATATAAGGTAATAATTTATTTATGTTAGTAAACATTTCCATATCTGAAGTAAATTGTAAAGATGCAATTATTACTTCCTTTCCAATATTAGCATACTCATTAGTTATAGTAATATTATCATAAAGAAATCCTTCATCTATAAGTATTACATCATACTCTAATATTTTATTTACTTCAGGTAATAAATCTACTTTAATATAGTCAACTTCTCTTGATAATTTATCACCTGACCTAGTGATAAAATTTCTAGTGTTAAGTATATTATTGATAAATAAACACCTACAGTGATTTACTCTTGAGTTAGCGTACTGTACTAATCTATCACTTTTACCACTGAACATAGGTCCATGTATTAATTTTATAAATCCCATTATTCTCCTTCACCTACAAGGTTCTCAAAGCTCTAAAACAGTCAATCTGAATAACGCCCTTAGTGGATACATACCATATAATAACTAAATCATAGTACTACTAGTATTATTAATAGTACTATGATAAGTTAATAATATACTCTTAATACTCCCTCTCATATTTATATATAGATGGATTATTCCTGATAAATTTCCAGAAGTATTTACCTTTACTATCTGCTTCTAGAAATCCTTGAAATAATTCTTCAGGTACATTAGTATATTTATACATGCTAGTAACTCTAGGTTGTCCGAATTTAATGAATAAAGTCTTAGTATTAGGAGAATATCTGATGGAATTAATATTAGATGACTTAACTGTATACCATCTAGTCATTCCATCAGATAAGTATTCAGGTTTATTCTTAAATTCACTCTTACTTATATAAGCATGAGTACCTCCATTAACTAGCCTAGAAGCTTCTTGATCAGTATGTTTTGATAACTCACCACTTTTAATATTCATTAAGTGCTTCATAATAAACCTCCTAATCTCTATGACTAATTATTCATCAAGAATAGCTAGAACTTCTTTAGATGTTATATGTCTAACCTCTTCAGAACCTAGTCTAAAATTAAATCCAATAGTAGGATTAAATAATATTCTAGTCCCAGCTTTTAAATCCCTAAACTCAGCATCACAATGAATAGTAGCTTTATTACTATCTGTATTTGTGAGTATAATTCCTGAGTCAGTTTTAGTATCTGAATCTACTTTAATAATAATATGATCACCAATTGTTTGCATTATTCACTCCATGATATATCAAATTTATAAGACTTTTCATCTACATCAGATACTGTATAACCTAAATCTTCTAAATCACTCTTAGCTAATTTTGCTAACTCAACAAAGAAAGCATGAGTAAATTTATCAAGAACATCTAGATTAGTAATCTTACATGAATCAGAACCTAAATTACAATTAATATCTATAACATACATTATATATGCTAAAAAGTTCTCATACATTTTAGATGATTTCATATCACCTTTTTTAGTTAATTCTCTAGCATCACTTGCATTAATTGTCATACTACCTCCATGCAGAAAATCTAACTGCAATAGCTCCTTTAGGTGTAGTAGAGAATTTAACAAGGATATTATTCATTAGCACTAATTCATTAGCAGTAAGTCCATCTATTGGGTACTGACCATACTTATCAGTAAAGGCTTCTCTAACTTTTAATAAATCATTAGATTTAATAGTTTTTCTAAATGCCCTTACCTCTTCGATTTTACTAATCTCACTTTCAGTTAGATCAGCTTTCTTAACAACAGTAAATGTTTTAGAATCTTCTACCTCAGGAGTAGGTACTTCCACTTTCTTAGTACTCTTAAATAATCTTTTAAATAATTTCATGCTACCTCCATTATTAAACAGTAAAAGTAACTCGCTCAGTAAATTCTTGAGCTTTACCTTTATTCCAGTTCTTAACTGATCGATAATAACCTACAATTCTAGAATATACTTCACATTCTTGACCTGCAACTCCACTAGATACTTCTTGGTATCTTTTCTTTAATGCTTCTAATCTTGACATATAGTACCTCCATAATTATTATAATATGTATTAAATACATATAACTTATAAATATTACTAATCTAATTAATTAGTAAATATTAATCCAAATTATCATTTGCATTTTCTAACTCATTAATCTGCTTTCTAAGTTCAATTAGTTCTTCTGTTTTACACTCAGGACAGAATTTATGTTCACCTGAAATGTATCCATGAATAGGACATATTGAATAAGTAGGTGATATAGTTAAGTAAGGTAATTTATAATTATTGAATATAGACTTAACTAGATCAGCAGTAACTTTCCAGTCAGTAATAGCTGAACCTAAATACGCATGAAGTACAGTACCTCCAGTATATTTACTTTGGAATTGATCTTCAATATCTAAAGCTTCAAATACATCATCAGTATAATTAACAGGTAACCAAGTACTGTTAGTATAGTAAGGTGCTTTTGAAGTACCTGATTGTATGATCCCTGGATAATTCTTAGAATCATGTAGAGCTAATCTAGTACTAGTACCTTCAGCTGGTGTAGCTTCTATATTCCATAATCCAGAATCCTCTTCTTGATAATCTTGAGATTTAGCTATCATGAAATCAAGAACTTCATTCATAAATTCCTGACCTTCAGGATCAGCTATTCCATAACTACCATTACTAATATTAAGACATGCTTCATGACCTCCACATAATCCAATAGTATTAAAGAAAGTATTCCAGGTATGGATATAATGTTTCTGATAAGGATAGAATCCTTGATCAGTTAGCTTCTCAATTACTTTACGTTTTAGTCTTAGAGATTTAGCAGCTATATCCATATATGAATTTAATAGACTAAAGAAAG
>JGI24500J29687_10006860_pt1 | contig 61053 bp, 67 predicted proteins | sample BioPla2RNA1_FD_29687 | JGI IMG/M metagenome (IMG submission 29687) | reverse complement strand
GTCCTCAGTTAACACACCTTATTATACCATAAAATCTAGAAAAGTGTCAATTGGTTCGTTTCGGGCAGGCCTTGCAGGCACCCGTGTGCCCGTAGGGTCTCAACCACTGCTTTCGTAATTCCAGATCTTTGGCGCAGGTCTTCGATGGAGATAAATTCCCCTTCTTCCCTGGCCTGGGCTATTCTGGCAGCGGCATTGACACCCAAACCCTGGAGCGATGCCAAGGGTGGACGCAGGGCGTCGTCCTCAATGAGAAAACGCTGTTGGTCCGATTTGTAAAGATCCACCGGCAAAAACCTTATCCCCCGGACCATGGCTTCCAACACAATCTCCAGCTGAGTCACCATAGAGCGTTCCCGAGCTGTGGCGTCAAAGCCCTTGGCGTTAATGGTCTCAATCTCGGCGCGGATACGGCCTTCTCCGGCGCACACCAGGTGGGCGTCGAACTCACCTGAGCGCAGCGAGAACAATGCAGCGTAGAACGCGAGGGGATAATGGACTTTAAAATAAGCGATCCTAAACGCCATCATGACGTAAGCGACCGCATGGGCCTTAGGGAACATGTAACTGATTTTCTTGCAGGAATCCAGATACCATTCGGGGACATTGAAACTGCGCATCAGCTTCTCATCCTCTTCCGTCAGCCCCCTACCCCGGCGAACCTGCTCCATAATGCGGAAGGCATCGCCCGCCTCCAATCCCATCAGCATCAGATACGTCATAATATCATCCCGGGTGGCAATTACTTCGCTTAAGGTAAGCGTCCCAGCTTTCACCAAATCCTGGGCGTTATTCGTCCAGACATTGGTTCCGTGGGAAAGACCGCTGATGCGGATCAGGTCGCTGAAGGTTTTTGGTTTGGTCTCGGTCAGCATCTGCCTGACAAATCTGGTACCAAACTCGGGAATTCCCAACGTTCCGACGAAAGTGCCAATCTCCTCCTCGGTTACACCCAGAGTGTCTAGGCTGGAGAACAAACACATGGTTTCCGGATCGTCCAGGTCTATCTCAAGAACCGGCACACCAGTCAAATCCTGAAGAAAACGCAGCATGGTAGGATCGTCATGGCCAAGAATGTCCAGCTTCACCAGGCTGTCGTCTAGGGCATGGTACTCAAAGTGGGTGGTAATAGTCCCACTGGCCGAGTCGTTAGCCGGATACTGGATGGGCGTGAAGTCTAAAATGTCCATCTCCGGCGGTACAACCACCATACCGCCTGGATGCTGACCCGTTGTCCGCCGCACACCGGTCAGTTTTTTCACTAACCTGTTCACTTCCGCCGGTCTCTTGGTCATTTGGGTCTGTTCTAAAAAGTTCATAATGAAGCCGTAGGCGGTGCGTTCGGCTAGGGTGCCGATGGTCCCGGCTCGATAGACGTTTTCTTGTCCCAAAAGCTCTTCCGTGTACTTGTGGATCTCCGCTTGGTAATCACCACTGAAGTTGAGATCGATATCGGGCACTTTATCGCCGTGGAAGCCCATGAACACCTCAAAGGGGATCTCAAACCCATGGCGCTGCAGAAGCTCACCGCATTCCGGACAGTCCTTCTGCGGCAGATCGACCCCACAGCCTACCTCACCTTTCACAAAAAACTCGGTCCAATGGCAGCTGCCGCAGATGTAATGGGGCGGCAGGGGATTCACTTCGGTAATACCGCACATGGTAGCAACCAAAGAAGAACCGACTGAACCTCTGGAACCCACCAAATAGCCTTCATCCATAGATTTTTTTACAAGTTTGTGGGCGATCACATACAGCGAAGCATAGCCATTACCCGTAATTGCCTTCAGTTCCCGGTCCAACCGGGCTTGTACTATCTCCGGCAGATCAGGGCCGTATACTGTGTGGGCACCGGCATAGGTCAGTTCGTGCAGCATCACATCTGCATTCTCAATCTTGGGCGGATGGAGTCCCTGGGGTACGGGGGACAAATTCTCCACCTGAGCCGCGATTAAGCGCGAATTGGTCACCACAACCTCCTGGGCCTTCTCTGGGCCTAAGTAAGCGAACTCCGCCAGCATCTCCTGGGTTGTCCGGTAAAAGAGGGGGGCCTGCCGCTCAGCATCGGCAAAACCGTGACCTGCCAAAAGGATAGAACGGACTAAGCTGTCCTCCGGTCGGAGGAAATGGGCGTCACCGGTGGCCACAACCGGAATGCCAAGCCTCTCTCCTAACATTACGATCTGCTGATTAATTCGAATGAGGTCCTCTTTGGTACGAACGTTAATGCCCTCCGAGGGCATACTGAGCAGAAACTCATTATTTTCCAAAGGCATAATTTCCAAATAATCATAGAAAGAGGCTATTTCCATCACTTGCGGGCTTTGCTGCAGGATGGCACGGTACACCTCCCCCGCTTCACAGGCCGAACCTAAAATAAGTCCCTCTCGGTACTGTTTAAGGAGATCTCTGGGGATGCGGGGCCGATGGTAGAAATAATTGAGGTGCGATTCGGATACCAGACGATAAAGGTTCTTCAAACCAGTCTGATTTTTGGCTAAAATGACAATGTGATAGCCCCGTTCTCTGGAATCTGGGTCGTCTATCAAATAGCCTTCCACACCGTATATGATCTTTACCCCATGCTTCTTCCCTGCCCGGTAGGCATCGGGAAAGGCCTGCACCACACCATGGTCCGTTATGGCAATGGCATCGTGGCCTAACGAGGCAGCAAGCTCTACCGCTTGGTCAACATCGATTACCCCATCAAGGCCGCTCATTTTGGTATGAAGGTGGAGTTCAACTCGTTTTTCCATTGCATCATCGCTCAACCCGGGTGGTGATTCTACCATGCAGACGGACTGGACCATTAGGGCAAGTTGGTTATCAAAGGGTTGGAACTGCAGGTTTCCCCGGACTTTCACCCAATCGCCCGTCTTCAGCGTTAAATCGGCGGCGTCATTGACAAACACCTTACAGCTGAGTGTATCCGTTCCATCATAAACGTCAAACATAACCAGTATCGAATCGGAGCGGGTTGTCCGGCTGGAGAAATCTATCACTTCACCTAAAATGACGACGCCGGGGGCTTCTTCCTGCAAATCGGCAATGGGTACAGCTTCTCCCCGGATGGAATCAACCAACAGGTTGCGTCGACGTCCACGATTTCGTCCCCGGTTGTTATTGCTCCCGTTATTTCCATTACCATTTTTTGCTTCAGCGGCCGCTGCTACCTGGATCGAATTTACCTGCTCAATCGCCTTTCTCAGGTAGTAATCGTCGCTCTCCTTTTCTTCCCAAACAAAGCTAACCTCCGCAACTTCCGGTACTGCCGCTTTTACAGCATCAGCCACTTCAGCCCACAGCTCGGCACTTCCTTTCTGCGCTCCGCGCAAAAAAAACACCCACTTGTGGCGCTCTGGATCGATCCCGATTTCTTTGATTGAAACTTCAGCAAGGAGGGGGTCCCCGTGCAGTGAGCTCAAAAAGTCGTCTTTCTCAGGTCTTAGGAAATATGATGGCACAAGACTCACTCCCAAACACAAACGTTCAGCGATTATTCGCCGTCTACATCTGCCAACGACTTGATAATGTCTTTGTACATCTCCATTCTAGCCTTCAGCCCTTTAGCAAAACCCAATTTCTCTTCCTTTACAATTTGGGACAGGGCCGGTAGGGGCACCTTGGCAATTTCCACACCGTGCCGTTCGGCGTAGCGGGTCAAGGCTACCTCCACTCCGTAGCGGCTTTCCTCCAAGTGGGGCACCTGGTTAAACAGGGCTTTGGTAACTGCCCGCTGCCCTGATAGGGACGGAGCAAGCTTCTGGGCTAAATCGGTGGATGGGCGGCCATCGGAAAAGACACCGATACTCATCTCGGTCAGGCCTGATAACACTGGCTGGAGCAGCGCTTCTACGTGTTCGGTGCGCAGACCAACCAGATCCGCGTCAATGAAGACTAATACATCGCAGTCCGTTTGACCCGCACCCGCCTTCATGGCACCGCCCTTCCCGAGGTTTACCTCCAGGTTCACAACAGTAACAGGGTAGTTCGAACCTACCTGAGCAGTACCATCGGTGGATCCATCGTTTACTAGAATAACTTCATCTACAGATGGACAGTTGAGGAGGGTCTCTAAGACCACTCCTACCGTCCGTTCTTCGTTGTATGCAGGAACAATGGCCGCCACACTCACTACTGATCGCCGTCCTTTATTATCCTTTCAATGTAGGAAACAATGTCGTCTAAGGGTACTTCCGTTTTTTCCTTGCTGCGGCGCAATACAACCTCGGCGTTTCCGCTCTGCAGCGACCTTGGCCCCACGTTGATCCTGATGGGAAAGCCAATTAAATCGGCGTCCTTGAACTTCACACCGGGCCGCTCGTCCCGATCATCGAGTACCACCTCCACACCCGCCTGTTGGAGACGCCTGTAGATATCCTCAGCCGCTTCCGCCTGGGCAGGGTCCTTGGCGCTGATGGGTACCACAATGACCTGATAGGGAGCAATACTTATTGGCCAGATAATACCGTCTTCATCGTTATTTTGCTCGATTACGGCAGCTACCGTGCGGCCCACCCCAATGCCATAGCAGCCCATCACAAAGGGTGTTTCTTCCCCTGTGTCCTGCAGGAAAGTGGCACGGAGAGCCTCGGAGTATTTAGTCCCCAATTTGAACACTTGGCCCACTTCGATTCCCCGGGCACCCTTAAGCGCTGCGCCGCAGCGAGGACAGGGATCGCCTGGCTCGATCAGGCGCAGATCGGCAAACAGCTTAATGGAAAAGTCGCGGTCCAAATTGACGTTGATAATATGATAGTCAGCCTTGTTTGCCCCTGCAACTGCATTCACCATGCGTCCCACAGCATAATCCGCGTATAGGGGGATTTCCAAACCAACGGGCCCACTAAAGCCTAAGGGGCCTCCAGTAACCGAATATATGGTTTCTTCATCTGCCAACTCAAGCACATCGCACTTGAGCAGTTTCTGGAACTTAATCTCATTGAGGTTATGATCACCACGGACCAGGACAGCGACGGGTTTGCCGTCCGCCTTATAAATCAGCGTCTTAATGCAGTCCTTTGCTTCCACGTTCAAAAAAGCGGTGATTTGATCAATGGTAGAAGCACCGGGTGTGGCTACCTCTTCACAGTCCGCCCACTGCCCTTCTGCATCTACCTTTTCAGAGGGCACCCCTTCTGCCCGTTCAACGTTTGCTGCGTAGCCGCAGCTCTCACAATGCAGAACCAGATCCTCGCCTGAGTCAGCCAGGACCATAAACTCGTGGGTCACATCTCCCCCAATGGCGCCGGAGTCAGCTTCTACCGGAACCGCATCCACCCCACAGCGGGCAAATATCCGCTTATAAGCATCGAAGGCCAGACGATAACTTTCATCCAAGCCAGCTTCGTCCCGATCAAATGAATACATGTCCTTCATAATGAACTCACGGCCGCGCATTAGACCAAAACGGGGCCTGATCTCATCCCTGTATTTGTTCTGGATTTGATACAGACGCAGGGGCAGCTGGCGGTAGGAGCGTACCTCGGAGCGAACCAATGCGGTTACGATCTCCTCATGGGTTGGCCCGAGGCAGAACTGACGCCCATGCCGATCGTTCACGCGGAACATCTCCGCCCCGTATTCGTTCCAACGTCCCGACTCCTGCCAGAGCTCGGCTGGCTGGACGATGGGCAGGAGCACTTCTTGTCCTCCAATTGCGTCCATTTCTTCCCTAATAATCTGCTCAACCTTACGGATTGCCCGCAGCCCCAAGGGTAGATATGTATAAACCCCAGCAGCGGCACGGCGCAAAAGCCCAGCCCGCAGCATGAGTTGGTGGCTGACTATCTCCGCCTCCGCCGGTGTCTCCCTTAGCGTGGGGGAATAAAGCTGTGACATTAACATGATACTTCACCATCTTCCTCAAGCAGTTTGTAAGCTTCAGCAACTAATTCATCAACAAGATCTTCCTCCGGCACTCGGCGCAGCAGTTTGCCGTGGCGGAATATGATTCCCACGCCGTTGCCCCCTGTAATACCCAGGTCAGCATGGCTTGCCTCCCCGGGTCCGTTCACGATACAACCCATAACAGCAATCGTGATAGGCAGAGGAAAATCACCTAAACGTTTCTCCACCTCGATGGCTATTCCTTCTAAATCTATCTCCGTCCTTCCGCAGGTGGGACAAGAAATGAAGACGGGGCCCCTCTGCCTTAGACCACAGGCGGAAAGAATTGCCCAAGCCACCTTAACTTCCTCCACCGGATCCGCTGTCAACGAGACCCTCAAGGTATCGCCCAGGCCGCGCATGAGGAGCGCACCGATACCCGCGGCCGACTTAATGGTACCGAACCATTGAGTACCCGCCTCAGTGATACCTAGATGGAGGGGGTAATCAACCTTGGCACTCAACTGTTCGTAGGCGGCCAGGGTGAGGGGAATATCGGAAGCCTTAAGGGAAACGACAATATCGTAAAAGCCCAGATCTTCGAATATGGTAATATGCTCTAAGGCGCTTTCCACCATAGCCGGGGCGGTGCGCCCGTAACGATCGAGCAGGTGCTGGGCGATGGAGCCCGAGTTCACACCGATACGGATGGGAACAGAACGTTCTTTGGCCGCCGCAACCACAGACTGCACCCGTTCCCGTGCACCGATGTTGCCCGGGTTAAGGCGCAGCTTAGCTACGCCAGCATCAATGGCAGCTAGGGCCAAACGATAGTCAAAATGGATGTCCGCCACAAGCGGCAGTGGCGAATGCTTGACCAGCTCCGGTAAGGCGTCAGCAGCTTTCCGATCGGGAACAGCTACCCTTACCAGTTCACAGCCCGCTTCGCTTAACGCCTGAATCTGTGCCAGCGTAGCTTGTACGTTCCGTGTATCGGTATTGGTCATGGACTGCACAACAATGGGTGCGCCCCCACCGATTTTTAGATTGCCAACCCGGACTTGGCGTGTTTTAGAACGCATCTTTTTCACTTCCTATGAAAAGAAATTTAAACGGGTTATATCCTTGAACGTGGCAAAAATCATCAGGCCAACTAAGAAGGCCAGCCCAATAAACTGTACAATACCCCTGGCCTTGGCTGAGAGGGGCCTGCCCCGGAGCGCTTCAACCACGAGAATCACAAGCCAACCCCCATCCAGCACCGGAACGGGCAGCAGATTGAGCAAACCGAGGTTGATGCTCAGAAGAATAGCCAACAGGAGTACGTCCGCAAAGCCCTGCCGGGCAGTTTCTCCCACAAGTTGGGCGATGCCAATGGGCCCAGATAGGTCAGCCTTCTGCTTGCCTGTGACTATGCGGCTGAGTTCAACAACCATTTGCTTCGTCACGTCCCAGGTCCGGGTAACGGCCGCCCGAGCACTGACCAAGAAGGGATAGCGGGGTTTGGCAATTTCGATTGCCACACCAATCTTCCCTTCTCCACCCTCATCAAGGGGGATCACTGCCAGTGTAACATTTTGGCCATTCCGTTTGACAACAAACTCCATTTCCTTACCGGGCGATGCAACAATAAGGTCAATAATGCGGTCCGTGTCATGCACTGCCTCCCCGTTAACGGACGAAACCACATCACCGGGAAGAAAACCGGCTATGGCAGCCGGTGAACCCGGCTCAACCACACTGATTTTGGGGGGCATAACAACAAACATGAAATAGGCAGCAAACAGAATTATCGCCAAGACAAAGTTCATCAGGGGCCCGGCGGCAATGGTCCCCAAACGCCAGGGCAGACTCTTGTTCTCAAAACTACCCGGATCATCTTCGTCAAGCAAATCATTTTCATCGTCATCTAATAACATTTCGTCCATTCCCGCCATACGTACAAAACCGCCTAAGGGAAAAAGACGCAGGGAATATAGGGTTTCCTTCCCCTGCCAGTTGCCGATACTTGGTCCAAAGCCTAAAGCAAATTCTTCAACCCGAATTCCTGCCAACTTAGCAGCAATGTAATGGCCAAGTTCGTGGAAAAATACGATCGTCCCGAACACCAGGACGAAGGTAATGAGAGTCAGCATGTATGCAACATCCTTTCTAACCGATCCACTCGCGGGCTCGTTCCCGGGCTTCCCGGTCTACAGCTAGTATCTCTTCTAAGCTTGGAAATGATTTGTCTGTAAAGCTTTCCATAACTTCTTCCACCAGCTGCGGAATCTGCGTAAACTTTATCTCCCCCTGTAGAAAGGCACTTACCGCAATTTCGTTAGCCGCATTGAGGGCTATGGGTTGGGCGCCCCCATGGCAACCTGCTCGGTAGGCCAATTGGAGGCTGGGAAACCGCTTGTGATCCACTTCCTCAAAGTGCAGCGAACCCACTCCGGCCAAATCCAATGGCTCTACCTGGGAAGGTACAACAGAGGGATACGTCAGAGAATATTGAATGGGCAAACGCATGTCTGTCGTGCCCAGATGGGCTATTAGCGCACCATCCCGCAAACGGAGCATGGAGTGGATGATGCTTTCCGGGTGGATGATAACCTCTATACGGTCATAGGGAAAGTCAAAGAGCCAGTGGGCTTCTATCACTTCCAATCCCTTATTCATCAGCGTCGCCGAGTCAATCGTAATTTTGCTACCCATATCCCAACTTGGATGGGCAAGGGCTTGTTCAACTGTTACCGTCTCTAAAGAACCTTTGAATTTACGGAAAGGGCCACCTGACGCCGTTAACACGATTTTGTCAACCTGGTCCCGCTCCCGACCGTAGAAGCACTGCCAGAGGGCACTGTGTTCCGAATCGATGGGTATAATCTGTTCCCGGTACTGCATAACCAGGTGTCCCCCGGCAACCAGTGTTTCCTTGTTGGCCAGGGCAACCCTCTTCCCTGCTTCAAGTGCCGCCAAAGTCGGTTTTAAGCCTATCGCACCGACTAGGGCAACCACTACAACGTCAGCCCGTGGATCTGCGGCCATAGCGCAGAGGTGGTCCGAATCAGCATAGACAGGCAGAGAAAACTCTTCCCGCAGTGCCCTAGCATAGCTTTCGTTATCAATGCTGGCAAAGGCGGGCTTAAACTCTGCAATTTGGGAACGCAAAAGTTCGTAGTTGGACCCTGCAGCCAGGCCCAGAACTTTAAATTCGGGCAGATACCTGATCACTTCGAGGGTTTGAGTTCCGATTGAGCCTGTTGATCCAAGTATAACGACGTTTGGCATTGGTAAGTCCCTTTCATTTTCATTGACGTTTGTTTACTGCAACCAATCCCCTCATCACCACCATTAAGAGTGGGCCCACCAAGGCCCCCATCAGACCCCAGAAACGCCAACCCACATAAACAGCTACCAAGGCAGTGAGGGGATGCAGTCCAAGACGCTCTCCCACAAGCTGTGCTTCGAAGAGCTGCCTTACTAATAATAATACCAGATAAGTCAAGCCTAAGGCTAGTGCTCTGGGTATGTTTCCCAACCAAACCTGGAGGGCAGCCAGGGTGAAAAAAACAAGGCCTGGGCCCAGCACAGGCACTAAGTCAAAAAAGGCAACGAGAAAACCGGATAGGAGCGGATAGGCCAACCCGAGTACATAAAAGGATACTGTACTTATCATTCCCACTGCGAAAACGAGCAGGAGCTGTACCTTCAACAACTGGCCCAAAGCCTTAACCGAATCCCGGTAAAGCTGAAAAAAACCTTCCTGCCAACTGATCGGAAGGAGACTGACAATAAACCGGGCTAAAAGACGTTTGTCGCGACAGAAAAAATAGGCACTCATGGCTGCAATAAGCCAAAGAACGACAAGGTCTGGAATTGCGAGCAGCGACTTTGCCATCCTAGTTATCAAAGTGACTAGATCACCGGAGGTGATCGAGGCCTCTTCCAGAGGCAGCTGGGCGATCAGTCCAGGAAAGCTTTCAAAAACACCGCTGAGCCACAGCGCCTGTATCTCCCGGTAAAGCTGAACTAGCAACACACTTAGCAGGAAGGGCAGTGTGAGGAATACTACTGCCACCAGCAGAGCAGCCGCGGCGGAGCGTGGCCATCCCCTTGTCTGGAGAAAACCCACAGGTCCATCCAAGAATACGGCAAACAACAGCCCAATAAAAAACGGGGCCAGATAGGGAAATGTCAACTTCAACACGAGCAATACCCCACAAAACCCCGCTACCGCTATTACTGTAGAGTGCCACATACCCTTTCACCCCTTAGGGGCCCGGGCGTTAGATGAACAAGCTTAGGAGAACGTATAGAGTAGGAAAGACAAAGATCATGGAATCAAAGCGGTCCAAAATACCCCCGTGGCCCGGCAGTATACTACCGCTATCCTTTACTGACCGCTCCCGCTTGATGGCCGATTCAACCAGGTCGCCAACCTGGCCGGCGATGGACAAAACAAAACCGAGAATAAGTGCTTGTAACACTGACTCGTCAAGCGCCAGAGCAAAAACTACTGAACCAAGCAGGGCAGCCAAAAGTCCGCTGAGGGCGCCTTCCTGTGTCTTCTTTGGACTTACTTCCGGCAGTAGTTTCCGGCGTCCAAACCTGAGCCCGCCGAAATAGGCACCGGTGTCAGTGAGCCAGGTCACTACCAAACCAAAAATGGACCAGACAAAACCATACTCTGCCCGGACAAGCCAGAGAAAGCTCAACGGTACCGCAACGTAAAGCACACCTAGGAGGTTAATCGCTCCTGACCAAGTGTACATACCGCCAAAGGCAGCTCGGATTAGGTAATAAAAGAGCTGTAAAACCAACCAAGCAGTGAGCCCAAATTGGTCTATACCACTATATGTGAGGAACAAAAAAGATAGTCCAGCAAGCAGCAGATAATCGAGGTAAACTCTTTCTCCACCCATGTGGGCGAACTCCAAGAGACCCACCAAGACAAGTGCAAAAACGATAAGCTGCCAGACAACTCCCCCAAAATAAAGTCCGGTTAAGAGAATGGGTACACCCACCACCGCTGTAAGAACCCTCTGCGCCAACATTTTTACCCCTACTCCTTCTTCCCTACTCGCCCAAAACGGCGTTCACGCTGGCCGAAATCATCTAAGGCTGAAGCAAAATGCTCTTCGTTGAAATCGGGCCACAACACATCTGTCACGTACAACTCGCTGTAGGCGGACTGCCAGAGCAGGAAGTTGCTCAGCCTTTGTTCACCGCCGGTACGGATAATCAAGTCCGGATCGGGACTGCCTTTTGTGTAAAGCAGATCATTAACCATAGATTCGTCAATCTGGGCGGGATCCAAATCACCGACTGCTGCCCGCTGCGCCAGTACTTTGGCAACGTGGAGCAGTTCTTGCCGTCCGCCGTAATTGAACGCCACATTCAAAGTCAATCCCGTATTGTCCTGAGTCAAGCCTTCCGCGTTCTGCCACAACTGAAGAATATCGGCGGAAAGATTGCTCCTATCGCCGACCAGTACAATTCGCACCCCTTCTTGGTGCAGTTCATCGATTTCTTCCACAAAGGTTTTGTGCATTAAATCAAGGAGGAAACTCACTTCCTCCTTGGGCCGCTGCCAGTTTTCTGTGCTGAACGCGTAGACGGTCAGCGATTGAATACCCTGGTCAGAGGCGAACCGCACTGCCTTCTTTAGAGCCTTAACTCCCTGCTGATGCCCAAGGAACCTGGGTAGACCTCGCCTTCGCGCCCACCTCCCATTGCCGTCCATAATAATGGCAACGTGGGAGGGCAGCTTGTTCTGTTCACTTCTGGCCACAATTGCCCTCCTATTCTACCGTCCAATCTTCTGGAGAACAGATTACAACAAGGGGTTCACCAAAGCGCAGGGCAACCACGCGGGCACCTTCCCAAGTGGCTGCCTTTTTGGGAGGGGTCGTTAGGCGCAGCTCATAAGCTACCTCTTCCTCATCCAGCAGCTCCTGCGCCTCCTCCCACGGATAACCGATCAGGAAACCCCATTCCTGTTCCTTGAGATCTCGCATTAGATTTCCATGATCTCCTTCTCTTTAGCTTCCAAAAGCTCGTCAATCTGCTTGATAAAGTCGTTGGTCAACTCCTGAACTTTCTCCAGTACGCGATGGAGTGTATCTTCGGAGATGTCCCCGTCTTTTTCCATCTTCTTGAGATCATCATTGAGATCACGGCGAATATTCCGCACCGCAACTCTGTAATCTTCAGCGTCCTTCCTGACTACACGGACCAGCTCTTTACGGCGCTCCTCCGTGAGCGTGGGAATGGCTATCCGAATAACCGTTCCGTCGTTACTGGGAACTAAACCAAGATCAGATGCTAGGATAGCCTTCTCCACATCTTTAATCGCGGTCTTATCCCACGGGGTGACAACCAAAAGCCTAGGCTCGGGTACACTAATGCTGGCCATCTGGTTAAGAGGCGTTGGTGTGCCGTAATAGGACACAACTATGCGATCAAGCAGGGCTGGATTTGCCCGTCCTGTCCTGATGGCGGCAAAGGCTTTCTTAGTTGCTTCAATAACCTCTTCCATTCTAACTTTGCCTTCTTGTAGAACTTGGTCAGTCACTCTTTTCCCCTCCTACAAATGTCCCAATTTTTTCGCCGCAAATTGCCTTCGCAATATTGCCCGGTTCATCAAAATCAAAGACTATAATGGGAATGTCGTTGTCCATGCACAGTGAAGTGGCGGTAGAGTCCATTACACCAAGGTTTTGATTCAACACTTCCAGATAAGTGATGTTATCATAGCGGACAGCTGCCGAATCCTGGCGGGGATCACGGTCGTAAACGCCGTCTACGCCCCGTTTGGCCATGAGAATAACCTCAGCCTCGATCTCCAACGCCCTCAGCGCAGCAGTCGTGTCTGTGGAGAAATAGGGATTGCCGGTACCGGAGGCAAAAATAACTACTCGACCCTTTTCTAGATGACGGATAGCCCGACGACGGATATAAGGCTCTGCCACCTGCCGCATCTCAATCGCGGTCTGGACCCGCGTCGGCATACCCCGATCTTCCAGAGCATCCTGGAGGGCCAACGAGTTAAGCACGGTGGCCAACATACCCATGTAATCGGCCGTAACCCGGTCCATACCTTTAGCGCTTCCGGAAGCGCCGCGCCAGATGTTACCCCCACCGACCACAATGGCAACCTCCACACCCATTTCAACCACTTTTCCGATCTCACCGGCGATCCTGCCAACTACTTCCGGATCGATCCCGTAGCTGTTGCCGCCCATTGCTTCACCACTTAGTTTTAACAAAACCCTGCGATACTTCGCCACTGACATGCACATCTCTCCCTTAAATATTCTGCTTAGACCTATTGATTCCTCCACTCAATGCCGGAGCCTGAAAAAAAGAGAACACCTTAGGGGGTGTTCTCTCGCTCAGTCTGTTTCTATTTCCCCATCTGGGCCATTACTTCGGCAGCAAAGTCATCTTCCCGTTTCTCCATGCCTTCGCCTCGCTCATAACGGACAAAGCGCCGGACGGAGATCTTCTCGCCGATCTTGGCCACTTTCTCGTTAAGCAGTTCGCCCACGGTCTGATCAGGGTTCTTGACGAACGGTTGATCCACTAGGCAGACATCCTGCATGAACTTTTCGATCCGCCCGTCAACAATCTTATCGATAATGTGGGCAGGTTTGCCTTCGTTCTCGGCCATGGCGCGGAAGATTTTCCGCTCATGCTCCAAGACTTCCTCGGGGATCTCCTCCCTGGAGACATACTGCGGCTGGCTGGCGGCGATATGCATAGCGATATCCTTAGCCAATTCCTTGAACTCGTCGGTTTTTGCCACAAAGTCTGTCTCGCAGTTCACTTCCACCAAAACGCCGATTCTGCCGCCCATATGGATGTACGCCTCTACGAGGCCTTCAGCGGCGATGCGACCAGCCTTTTTAGCAGCGGCCGAGAGACCTTTTTCACGCAAAAAGTCTACGGCAGCATCCATGTCGCCATTAGTCTCGACCAATGCCTTTTTACAGTCCATCATACCGGCGCCTGTTTTTTCCCTTAACTCTTTAACCATGGCTGCGGTGATTTCCGCCATAAAACCCCTCCTCTAATAGGTATTACACAAAAAAGGGGAGGGAGTCTGAACCCCCCACTCCCCTCTGTTCTACTCTTCTACCTCAACCGCACTGTCCTGTGCGCTTGCACCCGTGTCTGTTTCGCCTTGGTCATCCGCAAAACTGGCACCTTCTTTGGCTTCAACCACTGCGCTGGCAATAGTGCTGGTGAGCAGTTTAACTGCGCGGATGGCGTCATCGTTACCGGGAATGATGTAATCAACTTCATCGGGGTCACAGTTCGTGTCCACGATTGCGATGATGGGAATACCCAGCTTGCGTGCCTCTGCAACCGCGATCCTCTCTTTCCTCGGGTCAACCACGAAGAGAGCACCGGGGAGAGTGTTCATTCCACGGATACCGCCTAGGAAACGGGTTAGACGTTCCTTTTCTTTGATCAAGCCAATTACTTCTTTCTTGGGCAGAACTTCGAAAAGGCCGTCCTCTTCCATCTTCTCAATTTCCTCCAAACGCCGCAGGCGGGAGCTGATCGTCTTGAAGTTGGTCAGCATACCACCGAGCCATCTCTGGTTCACATAAAACATACCGCAGCGTTCTGCTTCTTCCTTGATCGTGTCTTGGGCCTGTTTCTTGGTTCCCACGAAAAGAATGGATTTTCCAGCCGCAACCGTCTCACGGACGAAATTATAAGCATCGTCTACCATCCGAACTGTTTTCTGCAGATCGATGATGTAGATGCCATTCCGCTCCGTAAAGATATACGGTGCCATTTTCGGATTCCATCTGCGGGTCTGGTGCCCAAAGTGAACGCCGGCCTCGAGAAGCTGTTTCATCGAAATTACGGCCATGTCGTCCACCTCCTTCCTTTGTTTTGTCCTCCGGCCCCTTCATGTGGGAATAAGACCAAATTGGCACACTTATTTCCCATCGAGGACCGTGTGTTGTAACCACTTGCTAATATAGCACATTTATTCGCTTTCAGCAAGCATTTCCCATTCTTTATTTAGCTCCAAGATCAACTCTACCTCACCCACGCCCAAACCAAGCTGTTTTGCGATGACGTTAATATCATCTTCCTGCTGTGCCAGTTCCAATACGGCCAGCACTTTAGGCGATCTGGCCCGGTCTGGGGCAATAGCCGTGTTCAGTTTTGCCTGCAGCTCCAGGAGGGCGTTATGCCTCGCCTGAATATCCTCGATAAATTCCTGCTGACGGCGCTCAAGTTCTTCCATGGCATCATCAAACATCGTCTCAAAAAGCGTGTAATCCTCGCTACTACGGGTAAACAAAGCTGGCCGCGTCACAAACAGCACAACAACGGCCAGGGCAATGCCTAGCAGAAACACTAGAAAGTACTCCATAGTCTACCCCCTAAGCGCGCAGATCAATCCTGCGCCCGCGAGTGGGAGGACGCCTCTCCTCTTTCTCCTTAGGCTCCCCTTCCTGGTCACGGCGCTGTCTGCGTTGTTCGTCCTCTGTACGCCTGCGCACCTTATCTTTGGCCTGGCTGTGGTCAACCCTTCGCTGGCGCACCTCGAAATCTTGAGAAACCTGCGGCGCCATCCTCCCGGCAGCCCCAGTCTGATCCCCTTCCCTATTTATACGGGGGACCTGGTCGGAACGGGAGACAAGCACTTGAAAGTCGGGGAATTTAATCGACACGTCAATCCCTCCGTTTCTCGAACTCCTTAAAAGAACCGCGCAGCGTCATAATCACCTTGGTATGGATCTGGGAAACCCTCGATTCGGACACATTAAGCACATGGCCGATTTCCTTGAGGGTTAGTTCGTCATCGTAGTAAAGGGACAGAACAAGCTGTTCCCGCTCGCTCAAGGACTCAATCGCTCTGGCCAACTCGTCTACCGTCTCACTTTGTACTACAATCTCGTCGGGACTCTGGTCATCAGCAGAGACTAAATCTAGCATGTGCAAGCTGTCGTCCGAATCCTTGGCAGCGAGCGTTTCATCGAGGGAGAAAAGGTTTACCCCCCTCACCTCATCCAAGAGTTCATAGTAACGTTCCATAGGCACGTCTAAGGCAGCCGCTATTTCCGCATCCGCAGGGTTTCTGCCGAGCTTATTTGTCAAGTGGTAGATGGTGTCTTCCAGTTCCCTGGCCTTAGCACGGGTACTACGGGGAACCCAGTCCATGGAACGGAGACCGTCTAGGATTGCCCCGCGAATCCGGGTGGAAGCGTATGTTTCAAACTTGATGTTCCGGGTATAATCGAATTTCTCAATAGCATCGAGCAGGCCGAAAAAGCCAAAACCCTCCAAATCACCCACATCAACGCTATTGGGCAGATTGATGGCCAAACGGCCGGCCACATATTTCACCAGGGGAATATATTCCTCTACCAAAAGGTTGCGGGCCTCTTCACTCTTTGCCTCTTTATATTCCCTCCAGATTTCATTCAGCTTTTCCTGTTCACGTTTTGCCGTCATTCTACACTGCTGTCCTCCCGAGCCATGTCGCGCAGTTCGATTTGGCGTTTATAAACATACTGGATAATGTGCATGCGGACCGGTTCCGGCAGATCGATGAAAGCGAAACCAAAATCGAAACCCTCATCGTTTGGCACAAGACGGGCTAAATAGGCGGCAGCTTTTACCGTTTCACCTTCTAATGTGAAAGAAACCTCCACTTGATCGTCGGCTTCGAAGGGAAAAGAAGTCCGCAGCAAAAACCCACCGCCGCTCAAATTAAGAATTACGCCGAGCCGGGCATCCAGCTTCTCCTCTCCCCGCACCGGAACGAACACAGCGTCAATAAACACGGGCACACGTACAAATCTCCGGTCCTGTGTCTTAACCCATTCCCCTTTCAGCCGCAGCTGCAGGAGGGGAATCGGATCGGTAAGACGCCTTTCCACAACGGCTACGTTCCGAAAGCGTCCTTCTTGGGAGATGGCTGTTGATTTAAATTCAATAACCAGATCTGTGCCCACCCTTATGGGAACCAAGGCGCCCCGATGGATAGGTGCACCGACAATAATCAGGTCATCTTCTACATCTTCGACACGCGTCCGCAGCACCATGCGTCCGCTGGTATTTTCAACATGCAGTTCAACAAGTTGGTTGGGAAGAATCCGCATACTTCTCTGCCTTTCTAGACTTGGAAAAATTGGTATACACGGGAAAAGAATCCCTTAATTCCCACTGCCGCGTCTTGAGGCACTTCTCCTGCCAAAATGTTTGCAATTCGTTTGATAGATCTGCTGGCCATAGAAGACGGGTAGGAAAGTAGAAAAGGTACCTGCTGTCCCACTGCCCTGTTCACCTGCTGCTCATCAAGGAGGTATCCTATATACTCAACCTCTCTCTGCACATATTCTCGCAGAACAGAGTTGAGTTTCTCAGCCACCGCTTCCGCTTCACCCGGATTGCGGGCCATGTTGACTATCAAACGTATTTGCGCCTGAGGATTGCGCTGAAAAACCACTTTGATTAAGCCATAGGCATCGGTAATGGCGGTTGGTTCGGGTGTGGTCACCACCAATACCTCATCGGTGGCCAGAGCAAAGCTAAGTACATTCTGGCCGATGCCAGCGCCTGTATCCAAGACAACGAAGTCGAACTCTCGGTTCAGCTCATCCAAGGATTTTACAAACTGCTCTAAGCGCCAACCGGTTAGATTGGCCAGCTCGGACATGCCTGAACCGCCAGCGAGTAATTTGATACCCAATGGACCGTCCTCAATAATCTCCACGAGTGTTTTCTCCCCGCGAAAAACGTGACCTAGATTATATGGAGGGGTGATACCCAGGACAATGTCTACGTTAGCTAAACCCAGATCCACATCGATTAAGGCTACACAGTTGTCCAACTGGCGCAAAGCCAAGGCCAAGTTGACAGCTATGTTCGTCTTACCAACTCCACCTTTGCCACTTGCCACCACGATGACCCGCGAGTTAGACTTTTGACCTTTATTCACAAGTTTTCTTAATCCGACAGCCTGATCTCTCATCTTACATCCCCTAAAATGAGTTGAGCAAGTCGTTCGCCGTCTGCAACCTCGATGTCCTCAGGAACTCCCTGCCCAGTAGTGACAAAAGCTAAAGGCACTTCTGCTCGCATACAGGTGTGGAGAATTACTCCATGGCTCGAGGTTTCATCGAGTTTGGTAACTGTAACCCTGTTGGGCGACAGTTGGGAAAAAATCCTTACTATTTCATCGACATCCCGCATTTTAGTAGTAGCACTCACAACTAAGTGCTTTTCTGCCTCTATGCCTTCCAAATAGCTTTTGAGTTCCGCTATCTGAAGATGGCTGTGCTGACTGCGGCCGGCAGTATCGATCAGAATGAGATCCTTGTCCTTAAACTTGGCCAAAGCAGCACGGAGGTCTTGCGGACTGTAAGCAACTTCCAAGGGCACAGCAATTATATCGGCATAAGTTCGCAGTTGGTCCACAGCCGCTATCCGATAGGTATCGACTGTGATCAAGGCCACACTCCGCTCATCAACAAGGGCAAAGTTGGCGGCCAGTTTAGCAATGGTTGTTGTTTTGCCCACACCCGTTGGACCGATCAAGACCACAATCTTCTGCTCACCAGAAAAATCCCAGGGCTCAACTGTGGTAATATGCCGGGCCACAACCGCTGCCAAGCGATCCCACACTTTGTTCACATTACTCCACTCCGCCTTTGGCAGCTCACTCAAGGTCTCTTTTATCAGTTTTTGGGCCAGCTCCTTGGGAATATCCCTGCCCACCAGCTTTACGTATAAAGCCTGAACAGCTTCGGACCACTCAGATCGCTCCGGGCTGGCTGTGTCCTGGCCTGCTGCAGCGGGAGCTCGCAGGGGTGCTTCCCCATTTACAGCGTTATTTCTCCTGCGTCTGGGCTGGTTATCCGGATCATGGGCACCCAGCACCTCGTAGTGGCGTGGCCCGATCTTCCCGAAAAACCAACGCCTTTTGTGGGAGGTGTGTAAGATCACAGCATCGCTGCCAAACTCGCTGCGCAGCTTTTCCACTGCCTCCTGCATTGTCTTCCCCGTAAACTTCTTAATGCGCATCGTATCAGTTCACCGTCCCAATCACCTGCACCTGATCATCTGGACTAATTTCGTTATACGATAAGACTACCAGTCGCGGAATGGCCCGTTCTGTGAGCCTCTTCAGAGCCATCCTAATCTGGGGAGCAACCAGAACAATCGGATAGGGCAGCATATGCCGTTCCAATGACTCTCCCAGCTGTCTATACAGTTCCTGGAGCTGCCGAGGATCCATCGTCACCGTTATTCCCCGCTCCGTGTGGTCGATACTCGCTGCTATCTCTTCCTCCCACTGAGGACTTAGGGTAAGCACTGTTAGCTGCCCGTTCTCCACATATCCCTGGGTTACTTGTCGGCCCAGGGCTTCCCGTACATATTCAGTCAGATAGTCCGTATCCCGAGTGATGGCGGCCGTATCCGCCAGTGTCTCCAAAATGGTAATGAAGTTGCGGATGGGTACACCCTCTCGCAGAAGGTTCTGGAGTACTTTCTGAATCTCACCAATAGTGAGCAGATCGGGGACGAGTTCTTCCACAACCGCGGGATAGTCTGAGCGTACCCCGTCCAACAATGTCTGGACTTCCTGACGCCCAAGAAGTTCATGGGCATGTTCCCGAATAATCTCGGTTAAGTGTGTGGCCAGAACTGCCGGCGGATCCACAACCGTATACCCCGCGTATTCAGCCCGCTCCCGCTGGGAGCCGTCGACCCACAGGGCATCCAGGCCAAAGGCCGGCTCCTTGGTGGGAATTCCTGAAATAGTCTCAGTAACCCCTCCCGCGTCCATTGCCAAATAGTGGTTGACCATTAGTTCTCCACGGCCAACCTGAACTCCTTTAATCTTGATCACGTACTGATCCGGGTTTAGCTGGAGATTATCTCGGATACGGATGACAGGAACCAACAATCCCAAATCCAAGGCTGCTTGGCGTCTGATCATGCTGATGCGCTCAAGCATATCACCTCCCTGGGACTCATCAACCAAGGGAATTAGGCTGTAACCTATCTCCAACTCAATGGGGTCAATTTGGAGCAGTGAAATCAGACTCTCTGGTTTTCGCGATTCTTCAATTTGCTGCTGTTCAAGGGTTTCGTCCTCAGTCAGTTCAGCTTCCTTCTGGGAGCGGAACATCCCCACAGCAAGGCCAATAAAAAGAAACCCAATGACGAAGAACGGAATGGTAGGCATCCCCGGCACCAAACCCATCAGGATTATCACTGCGCCTGCTGTGGCTAGAACTTTGTACTGGGAAAAAAGTTGGCTGGTCAAGTCCTGACCTAGGTTGTTCTCCGATGCCGCCCGCGTGATAATAATACCCATGGCCGTAGATACCAACAGGGCAGGAATCTGCGAAACCAATCCATCACCGATACTAAGCAGTGTGTAGCGGGTTAAAGCGGTGGTAAAATCCAACCCCTTTTGGAACATGCCGATGGCGAAACCGCCCAAAACGTTAATTATCGTGATAATAATGCCGGCGATCGCATCCCCTTTTACGAACTTGGAAGCACCGTCCATTGCGCCGTAAAAGTCCGCTTCTCGGGCGATCTGCATCCTGCGATGGCGGGCCTCCGCCTCGGAGATCAGACCAGAGTTTAGGTCCGCGTCGATACTCATCTGCTTACCTGGCATGGCATCGAGGGTAAATCGTGCAGCAACTTCGGCTACCCGCTCCGAACCTTTGGTGATTACAACAAACTGGACAACCACTAAGATGAGGAAGATAACAAAGCCTACGACATAGTTGCCCCCAACCACAAAGTTGCCGAACGCTTGAATAATCCGGCCCGGATTGCCCGTAAGCAGGATGAGCCGAGTTGAGGATACGTTGAGGGAAAGCCTAAACAACGTGATAATCAAAAGGAGTGACGGGAAAGCCGCGACTTCAAGTGGTTCGCGAATGCTCATGGTAATGAGCAGAATCAAAAGGGAAAGACTGATATTGGCCGCAAGCAAAACGTCTAAAAGAAACGCCGGCAGCGGCAGTACCATCATAATGATGATCGTTACAATGGCCAGCACCACATAAAGATCGCTGTACCGTCCTAGATTGGAAGTAATGTTCCGTGCCACTGCCGTAAACCTCCCCTATATCGTCCTACGTTTGAGACGGTAGACAAATGCTAACACCTCTGCTACTGCCGGATACAGCTCCGCAGGGATCTCCTGACCCACTTCGGTCGTTGCGTATAAAGCCCGGGCAAGCTCCGGGTCTTCTACTGTAGTAATACGATGTTTCTGCCCTTCTTCCTTGATTTTCTGGGCAATAATTCCTCGGCCCTTAGCTACTACCTGGGGCGCAGCCATATCTTCCGGGCTGTAGCGTATGGCAATTGCGTAATGGGTCGGGTTAGTTACAATCACGTCTGCCGTGGGTATTGCCTGCATCATGCGCTGAGAAGCGATCTGCCTCTGGCGCTGGCGGATTCTGGAACGAATCAGCGGATCACCCTCCAGCTGTCGAAACTCTTCCTTTATTTCCTCTTTTGACATCTTTATGCTGTCCTCAAATTCCCGCCGCTGGAACCAGTAGTCAAAGGCGGCAATGACCATAAGGACGAGCCCAACCCTGATACCCACCCTGTAAATACTGTCCGCCATAAGCCTAGCGCTCTGGCTGAGGGGCAGCAGGCCGAGTTGGGGCAGCCACTCCAAGTTACCCCGCACCTGGGTATAAACCAGATAACCTATTAACCCCACCTTGAGAATGGACTTAAACAGCTCTACAATGGCCCGTTTGGAGAAAATGCGCTTGAACCCTTCCAGAGGATTGATCCGGGCCAGGTTGGGTTTTAACCCTTCTCCTGAAGTCATAAAGCCGACCTGTACAATCTGGCTGAGGGATCCTACTAGTAAGAACATGAGCAGAATGGGTCCAACAATGAGGGCGAGCCTAACTAGGGCAACTAAGAAAAGGGCCTTAAAACCTGCTGCATCGCCCTGCCAAGCAGCCATGTTTGCTAGGAAGTAATGCACCGTGTCCTTCAGCTGACTGGTTAAGTAGGGTCCGAGCAGATTAAGGCCTAAAAAAGCCGCAAGCACAATGAGGGCGGTACTGACCTCCACACTCTTGGCCACCTGCCCCTTCTTACGGGCCTCTTCCCTGCGCCGGGGTGTAGCAGGTTCTGTCTTTTCGCTGGCAAAAAACTGTAGGTTAATGCGGGAAACGTCCATTTAGCCTCCCCCCACAACGAGCAGGCCTTCAAGGTAGCGGGCCAAAAGGCCATCTGCGGCAAAAAGCTGGCTGATGATATGGACAAAAACAGGTAGGGCAAAAACGATCACAGCCATACCCACCATAATCTTTATGGGAAAACCCAACACAAAAACGTTGATTTGGGGAACTGCCCTGATCACTATCCCCAAACCAATATCGGTCAAGAGGATGGTTGCTACTATTGGCAGGGCAATTTGTACGGCAATGACAAAAACCTCACCAATCAGTTCTGTAATAAGGGCCGCGGACGGCTGGAAACTGAAGGCACCGCCCAGGGGGATAGCCCTGAAGGAACTATGCAGTGCCTGCAATACCCATAGGTGGGCATCCAGACTAAAAAAAACAAGTGAGGCTAGGACATGGTTGAACTGGGAAAAAACAGGAACCTGCCCCCCTAAGGCAGGATCAAAAACACTTGCCATACCAAACCCAATGGGTGTGTCGATAAAATGGCCAGCGATAGTGACAGCTGAAAAAACCAGAATAAGGACAAAGGCCAAAAGCAAACCAACTGCCACTTCCTGCAGCGCCAACACAGCCAGCACGCCTAAGTGCTCCGGATTGTAAGCAGCATCTAACTCAGGCATCACGGCCAATGCACATAACGCGGCCAGGCCAATCTTAACTAAGATGGGCGCGTTACGCATATTAAGCACAGGAATAACAACCAAAAAAGTGGCAAACCGAATTAAGGCCAAAGCAAAACGGACAAAATCCACAAGAGAAACACCCATGGGTACCCTCCGTTATCTCACAAACGATGGCATACTGGTCAGTAAACGACTGGCAAAATCCACAAGGACGCGGATCATCCAGGGGCCGAAAACGACCAGCGAAACCAAAACGGCAACGATCTTGGGAATAAACGTTAAGGTCTGTTCCTGGATTTGGGTAGTCGCTTGAAAAAGGCTTACCAATAAGCCCACAACCATACCTATACCCAACGCGGGTCCCGCCACCAACAGTACAGTCAGGACTGCTTCCCTCGCCAAACTGATTACAGCCTGATCCGTCATCGCTTCACATCCTTAGGAAAAGCTTACCAAAAGGGACTGGACAACCAGATGCCACCCGTCTACCAAGATAAAAAGCAGGATTTTAAAGGGAAGGGAGATCATAACGGGCGGCAGCATCATCATACCCATCCCCATCAAAGTACTGGCCACAACCATATCAATCACTAGGAAAGGGATGAAAATGACAAAACCCAGCTGAAAGGCGGTTTTCAGCTCAGATATTACAAAGGCCGGGATCAGAGTTAAAATTGGCACATCGGCGGGAGTTGCGGGCTGTTCATCACCGCGCATCATCACAAACAGCTCCAGATCCTTTTCCCGGGTATGCTGCAGCATGAACTCGCGGATTGGCTCGCTTCCAATAGTCCACATCTCCTCCATCTCAATTTCACCGGCCAAGAAGGGTACTATCGCTTCACTGTAAACGGCACCAAAGGCGGGACCCATGATAAATGCCGTCAAAAACAAAGCGAGCCCAATCAATACCTGGTTGGGCGGGACCTGGTTTGTGCCTAAAGCATTGCGAATAAAGGATAGGACGATTACCGTCCTGGTAAAAGAGGTCATTAGAATAATGATTGCCGGCGCCAGGCTTAAGACGGTTAATAGCAGGAGAATTTGTAGAGTGACCGCCACATCTCCCGGGCTTTCTGCCAGTCTGAGGCCGATATCAACAGCGGGAAATGGAACGGTGGCTTGCAGGAAGGTCATTCGGCCTTACCCCCTTCGGCGATCTCGGATGATGGAACTTGCCTCTCGTCTAAAACGGTAATGGACTGATTTGTTACGCCCAAAAGAAGCCGACGTTCTTCCCATTCGACCACGTACAGCGATTTTCCTGCACCTAAAGAAAGGGCCTCCTGAATATGCAGACTCTGGCTGGGGGCATGGCGCCTGCCATACCAGCGAGTTGCGTAATAGGCGGCCGGAACAATGATTGCCAGGGCTATGATAACCCTAACTAGGCCCAAAAAGAGCGCACTATCCAACAGACTCACCTTCCATCTATCGCGACTCCCTTGGATGGAGCTATAATCTCCAGCACACGTACGCCAAAGTGATCATCCAAGACCACCACTTCACCTTTGGCCGCCAGCCTGTTGTTAACGTAAACATCAACAGCTTCTCCAGCCTGGCGATCAAGGGAAATCACGGTCTGCAGCTCCATGTCAAGCAGCTGATCCAGGGTAAGGCTTGTCCTGCCCAGTTCAACGGTGACGGTTAGGGTGATGTCATCGAGTAGATCCATACCGTAAGCTCCACCGCCGCCACCTACCGAATCGAGGGGTAAGAAAACCGCTTCGGTTACAGGGGATTTCTGACCCTTAAGGAGCCTTCCACCCACGCTCGCCTCTGTTCCCAGCCCGGTCTCAAACCGTTTTACCAGTTCCTGCGAGTGACCGTTTTTCAAGAAAAGGCCAAACTCAATGCTCTCACTGCCGCTGAACATCAGCAGGTGCCTAGCAAGAATGCTCCCCTTTTCCGCGGGCAGACTGGCGAGGAACTCTGCGTTGACTAATTGAGGCCGGTATAATTGGTATGGCAGAGAGGTTAACGTTCCCAATTCCTTTGTCCAAGCCGTACCCAGAAGGGCAACAGCATCGGCCGGAGTCTTATTAAGATGGGCAGCCAAAACCCGCCCATCCAAGCTGGAAACAAACATGAACAGTTCTATAGAACCCAAATCAGCAGCTAGAGCGTAGCTGTCATCTGTAATACTCTGACTTAGACTGTCGGAAAGACGCTCAATGTAAGGCCCATCCACGGCTAAGGCCAAGCCATGGGCTGTGCCCAACCAAGCGGACACGTTTTCTGCCACCCGAGTCAAGAGCTGGACAAGGGCACGCGGCAGCGAATCAGAACGGTCTGACTGTAGAAGCGCATCAATTTCATCTTGTGATAGGATAGAGCCTTTCATGCTATTCCCTCTCCCCCTTTTCCTCGCCTAGACTGCACTTTCCTCTTCTACCTGCATTGGATCTTCAACAGCTGACAGGCATGGGGACGCAGCTCACTTTCGATAACCTCCTGCACATCTGCAAGGGTATGTCCCACCCACAAATCGGTGATGGATTCGATCTGATCGTTGCTGAGATCGAGCTCAGCTAAGCGGACGCTAACTGTCTGCTTGTCATCGGCGATATTGAATAGCGCAACATAAATCTCATTATCCGGACCATAGGACTGCCAAACCACCCGGTCCTGTTCCCGGTAAACCTGTCTGGCCCCGCAACCCTCACGGTGCATTTTCAATACTTCCTCGTTTGTGAGGAGCGACAGGGTAAACTCATCGTTATCACGCAGCTCACCGCCGAACATGAGGGGTGAACGGAAAATAGTCCACAGGGTCATGAGCGTGATCTGCTCATCCTGGCTGAATCTGGTATACCGATCCCCTGCTCCCCCGTCAACTGACCGGATACCGATTCGGCCTAAAGGCAGCATATCAGCGTCGGGCCAATGTCCAGGTCCAACATTTTTGCTCCAGCGATAACAGCGGTCGAACATATGGTAAAGGTGCTCCCATTTATCCCAAAAGTCATCTGTCATCCGCCACATGTTGGCGTTTTCTTCTAGAATAGCTACATCATTTAGGTCAGCAGGCCCAGGTGAGAGACTCAATACCATTGGCCTCCCGCAACGGTCTATTGCCTTCCGCATCATTTTAATCTCTTCTGTATGGGCACCGTAGAGCCTACTTGCAGCTATATCATCCACCTTAACAAAATCTACGCCCCACTCAGCATACAACTCAAATATGGAATCATAGTATAACTGCGCTTCCGGCTTGTTTACGTCCAAGCCGTACATATCGGTATTCCAGGGGCAGATGGAGTTGATCGCGGCAATATCCCGCGCCCTCAGGTCTGTTCCCTTGATCTTAGTGTTTTGGTGCACAGCCTGTCTAGGTATGCCCCGCATAATATGTATGCCGAATTTCAGTCCCAAACTATGGACATAATCCGCAAATGGTTTAAACCCTCTACCGCCCGTTGCCGATGGAAACCGATTTTCTGCCGGAATGAGACGAGAATACTCATCCATTGCTAAGGGAACAAATGGACGATATAAGGATGATACTGCCCCGGGCTCTGACCATTGGATATCAACCACAATGTATTCCCAACCGTACCGTTTCAAGTGCTTCGCCATGTACTCGGCGTTTCCCTTGACTTCTTCCTCACGTACGGTTGCTCCGTAACAATCCCAGCTGTTCCACCCCATGGGTGGCGTTGGTGCAAAACTGTGATGCCTCATTTAACTCCTCTTTCATTGAATAATCAAATCAACAAAATAGACGTTTGTGACCTCGCCCTTGCTCAGCAGCGTGTTCATGTTCTTCATGATTTCCAGGCGCAGAAGCTCCATGCCGGCCGGTTCACTCAGCTGCTCGTATGTGCGGGCTCGGATAAGTGAAATGATAGTATCCCTTACCTGTGGCGTTCTTGTTTCCAGATCTGCTACAACCTTTTTATCGCTTGCCTCCAGTACTATTTCAGTTCTAATAAACCGCGGTTGGGTTCTATTTATAGACGTAAGATTGAGCAGGAACTCTCCCGCATCGAAAGTCGGCCCCATTTCGGTAACCTCTTTTTCGGCCCAAGAGCCAGCCCCTGTCTCTGTGCTGCTCCCACGGAACATTAGATATGTTACAAAAGAACTTCCAACAACTGCAACGATTAAAAAGGCGATACCTGCAATTAAAAACTTCGCATCAACTTCGACTTTCTTCGCCATCGGCCGTGACCTCCCCCCAATTGGGCTCGTAGTCCCACAGATCTATGTTCATTATTACAATATCCACACGCCTGTTCATCGCCCGGTCTTCTGCCGTGTCATTAGGGCGAATCGGGCGGTATTCCGCGTAACCCACTGCAGAAAGTTTCTGCGGATCGAATCCCTCTTCGTTTATCAGATAACGCACCACATTGGTCGCTCTATGAACACTCAACTCCCAGTTAGAGGGAAACCGGGCGGTGCGGATTGGCCAGTTATCGGTATGGCCTTCCACTCGCAGCGGATTGGGCAGATCACGCAGGAAATCGGCAACAGCGCTCAGGATATCCAATGCTTCAGGCTTGAGTGTGGCTTCCCCTAGGTCAAAGAAGACCTGCTCCGCAAAACGAATAATCAAGCCTCGCTCCTGCTGCTCCAGATGGACTCCGTCTATACCCGTTGCCTCAATCAGTGACGTAAGCTGTTCATACAAGTTCAGCATCTGTTCGCGGGCCAACTCGGAAGGGTCAAAGGGCAAGATAACCGGATCGCCGTCTATGCGGCTCATATCCATAATACCGAAATATCCTTGGAATGCAGAAATAATTGCACTAAAACGGCCTTCATCAATAGAAGAAAAGGCAAACAACAAAACAAAAAAGGTCAACAGCAAAGTCATCATATCGCCATATGTAAGCATCCACGATGCGCTGCCACCCTGTTGTTCGCGGGGCCGCCTACGCATCGGCAGTCACTCCTTCAACTGACGAATCTCCTAGACGTCGTTCCGATTCCTCCCTTTCACCCGGAGCAAGGAAAGACTTCAACTTCTCTTCCACGATACGGGGGTTTTCCCCAGCTTGAATTGACAAAATCCCTTCTATCATCACTTGCTTAATCAAAATTTCCTCATCACTCTTGAGTTTGAGCTTGCCCGCAATAGGAATAAAGATGAGGTTAGCTGCCACTGCCCCGTAAAGGGTAGTGATTAAGGCAACAGCCATGCCCATACCGATTTGATCCGGACTATCAAGATGTCCCAACATAGCGATTAGTCCAATCAGTGTCCCGATCATACCAAAAGCAGGGGACAGTGCCCCCATTTGCTCAAAAATGCTTTGGCCTAGACGATGCCGCTCATCCAAAAAATCCAGCTCAATCTCGAGAATGTTGCGGACAAGTTCCGCGTCGGTACCGTCAACCACCAGTTGGATACCCTTCTCCAAAAACGGTTCATTGAGTGCAGCTGCTTTCTCTTCCAAAGCCAGCAGGCCTTCACGCCGGGAAGTCTCGGCAAACTCAACTAAAGTGTCTATCACCTCAATATTGTTCGTCTTATGCCGAGAAAAAGCAACCCGCAGTAGAGGTATGACACTCAGTACCTGTTCCATGGAGAAGTTGACCATAATCGCTGCAAATGTGCCGCCAAAGACGATCAGAATACTGGAAAAACTCCAGTACAGCGAAATATCTCCCTCCATGATAATGGAAACCACCATCAACACCATGCCAATGATGAGTCCCAAAAGTGTTGCCAGATCCATGTATTCGCACTCCGTTTCTGTTATGGTCTAAGGGGCCGAATTAACGGCCCCACCTAGTTGACGACCTATCGTTTCAAATTCACCAATTCCTGCAGCATCTCATCGGACGATGTAATAATTCTCGAGTTGGCCTGGAAACCCCTCTGTGTGATGATCATCTCAGTGAATTCCTCGCTGAGATCCACGTTGGACATCTCCAAAGAACTGGGAGAAATTGTACCGTATCCGGGTTGACCAGCCGCTTCGATCTGGGCAGTACCGGAGTTGGGAGTCTCAATGAACATAGTCGAGCCTATCCTCTCCAAGCCTGCCGGATTGGTAAAGCGAGCCAGTGCAATCTGGCCCAGATTGCGGGTGAGCCCATTGGAGAAGCTCCCAACAATAATACCATTCTGGTCGATGGCATAGCTCTCCAAAGCACCGTTTTGGTAGCCGTCTTGGCTCAAGAACTTGCCCGTGAAGGTGTCCGCGTACTGGGTAAACTGGGAGAAGTCTAGCACGATCCGGAGTGGATTGGCGCTGGCCGGATTGAACGTGATTACATTCGTTTCATCCGGTTGGAGACCACTGTAGCTTCCGTCTGCATTGAACGTAATTCTGTAGTCTTGGTCAAAACCAACCAACACTTCCTCACCGGTGAGAAACAACCGACCATCAGATCCGGTCGCTTCAAGTTTCATCCCATTGTCCAGCACCTTCTCGAATTCAAAGCGATTTTCGTGTCCGCTCTCATCTACCCAGATTCGACCGTCTTGACTGGTGGCAACCAAAGTCACACTGGGATCCGTTGGATCAAAAGTAGTGGGATCGTATCCGTCGAAGTCGAAAAGGCTCGGCACCTTGTACAGGCCGTTGTCATGGACCAGATAGCTCTCATTCATCTCCAACACAGAATCGTGGGCTGGAATGGCAGTACTGAACAGTGACCAGCTTGCTTCCCAGCGCCATTCGTTGATTTCATCTACTCCCTGGCGGTGAAAACTGAGCACAATGGTCTGTTCTTTGCCGAGGGAGTCATATACCTGAACGGTACGTTTTACAGGGTCATCCGCGCTGCTGTAACGCTGATCCAGATTACCGCCAAAGATTATCTCCGTGGTTGCCCTGGGCTCAATCGATTCAGTGGCCGAAATGTGAAGGGGCTGCATCTGACCGCGGAGGTTGATTTCTCCTGTATCATCGGCCAGATAACCAAGGACCCGCTGTCCGTTCACAAGGGAGACAAGATTGCCATCGGTACCGTTGTCCAAACCGAAAATCCCTGCCCTGGTGTATTGACGGTTTTCGCCTTCACCAAGGACAAAGAAACCGTCCCCCTCAATTGCCAAGTCGGTTAAATAACCTGTAGGTTGGGTGTTACCCTGTGTGTGTTTAACGTCAATCGACCCTAGCGCAGTACCTAAGCCAACTTGTTGGGGGTTTGTCCCTCCCCGCTGCTCACTTGGGGCAGTGGCACTACGGATCGTTTGACTGAGCATTTCTTGAAAGGTAGCCCGCGAAGATTTGTACCCCGCGGTATTTACATTCGCAATGTTGTTGCCGATGACATCCATCCGGATTTGGTGGGCCTTGAGGCCTGAGACACCGGCAAACATGGAACGCATCATATTTCCATTCCTCCTTTGTAACCCACGTCATTCGTTCGGTGGGTGGAGGGCCTCCGTAAAGGTCCGGCCCTTCTACCTACTAGGTAATAACAGCACTGTCAATCTGTGTAAATACGTTTTCCTTGAGACTATCTCCGTCAATGGCCGTAATCACAGTCCGGTTGGCCACACTGACGACCAAAGCAACATCATCCAGTAGGATCAATGTTTCTCTGCCCCCTTTGGCCCTTGCCTTTTCCACAGCATTCTCCAAGAGTTCGAGCTGCTCCGGCGTGAACTGGATGTTCCTGGCCTTTAAACGCCTCTCGGCATGGGCAGAGAATTTCAGGCTGCTCTGTTGGAGCTTCTCGTCCAGAACTCGTGCAAAGGGCACATGGGCATCACGCCTGCCTGGTACAGCACGAGTCTGCCTAGGCTGGATCGGTCGTACAGAAGCGTCATTTGGAATTCTAAACTGTGATCCACTCATGCCTTTAACCCTCCCTGATGGCTACCACTTCATCCAGATCGTAAAGTTTACCGTCTACGATCAGCGTGGGCCAGCCTGATTTGAACTGAACGCCCGACACCCTACCGAAAATGCTTTCCCCTTCCCTGGTGAAAAGCTCAACCTCCTGTCCGATCATCTGTGTTGCCTGTCCCAGCGCAGTTAGTTTTTGCTGCGCCAACATCATGTCCTGCAGATTGGTGTTAAGATTCTGCATCTGCTCCAAGCTGCTGAACTGGGCCAGTTGGGCAATGAACTCCTTGTCTTCCACAGGATTGATAGGGTCTTGATGCCGGAGTTGGGTAATGAGCAGTTTGAGAAACTCATCTTTGCCCAACGCATTGGGGTCACGGGTTCCTGCCGAATCCCGTTCTCTGAGCAACTGCTCCACAGTCCCCACGTTGTTTACATACATACATTCACCTCCCTAAGCCTTTAGGTCCACCCTATACCACGGGCTGCTTGTCAGACGCTTCGCCTGGCCAGCCTCAAGGGGAGTGCCGGGGGTTGGAGCCCCTTTGGCAGCATACCGCCTCGATTGTTGGGGTAGGTCCTGGCTCTGTCGTTCTTGCCCAAAACCGATGTTCACCGTCATTTCAGCCACGTTGGCACCCTGTTCCTGCAGAGCTGTATGCAGCTGGGGTAGGTTGCTGTTGAGGATTTCGCGCACCGTTTCGTTCTCAACCACGAATTCGGCCACCATCACACCGCGCTCAACCGAGAGCTTAATGCTTAAATCGCCCAAATGGTCTGGTTTGAGCTGTATCCGCACCTCACTCCGTTCCCCGTCTACCAGAGTACTGATCTGCTGAACCATCCTCGGCAGCCACGTACGCCCGTTTTCCAGATCAAGTACGGCCTGCGTGGCTTGGGTTCTTCCAGAGCTGAATATCTGCTCCATCTCATCTGACTGCTCGCTAGAACCCACTGGGTCAAAGGCGATTGAGCGACTCACATCAGGCGCTTCATCAACGTCAGAAAGGGAAGAGTTCCTGGGCTGAACCCGCTCCTTGGACCAGGCGTCCATACTCTCCGTTTCGGTTTGGTGTTCTAGTTCACCTACATCGGACCGGGTTTCCGTTCGCTTTGGGGAATTGGGCTGCTCAAACTCTGATGCAGTAAGCCCATCTGCCCGTTCGTCGTCAGCAGGTGTAAGTGCGAAATCTGGGGTGAGCTGTTTTTCAACCACAGGCTGTCTCAGAACAGCGGCCTGTACAAAGCCACCCTTCACTCCCGACAGTTCGGTGTCCCGGCTGTTCCTGGCCAGAGAGAACATGTCCTCCCCTGTCTTTAGCTGGTCAGCTGCCAGTTCCACTTCCACTGGGGTTGGCTCTTGTCCTTCTACCTCCTCCAGTGAAAACTGGATATGGGGCATGGGCTGAATCTGCTTACCTCTCCCCTGCCTGAGGGGAGTTCTTATTGCGTCTCCCGTCAAAGGCAGTTTCTCCCCGATGGGCGTGACCCAAGGGGTAGGATGGCCTTCCGGTGCTGACGGACCCTGCCTTGTCTCAAGCTGTGGCTCACCCGTTTCCACCAATGTGGGCGAAGTTTTCAGGCCAACATCCACAGCAACCGGTTCAGAGGTTGTCTTTACCACACCTTCTCCTGGTAGGAGGGATTCTGTTTGGACAAAAGTCCCAGCGTCCAGTGGAGTTTCCACCCCGGTAATTAGCTCATGGAGTGCTTCCAGCTCCTGGCTAGATATGCCCTGCAGTGCCTCTTCCAGCTTTTCCCCATCAACGTCAGGGTTTACTGCAGTCAGAATGTACTGCACCATTGTACTGTTCATAACAGGCATTTTCGGCGCCCTAGCGCCTTCTACCGTCTGTGCCTGACTCGGCGCGGATGGAATCTGTTTAGGTATGCCTACCAGGGCTGCTCCCAGGCCCAGTTCCGGTTCACCTTCGCCGGAATCATCGTGATTCGACTCATCTACCGCTTCGGGCAGCTCTTCCCGCAGGAAAAGCGTTAGGAGACTGGCAAAGTTGGCCGCCGTGCTCTCTGCAGTCCGTGGGCTAGGTGCCTTTTGCTTTTCCACGGGCAGTTCCTGGGGTGCCGCATTGACTATTAGCGGTTGGAATATATCCTTCACCTCCTCTCAATTGGTTTCCTAACTAATCTCTGGCTGCTCCTAAACTCTTACTTAAAGCAGCAGCCAGATCAGTTGGCAGTTGAAGCAAAACATTCGCCGCATCCTGCGTGTCCATTGCCAGCAGGATTTCCAGCAGCAGAGGTTGATCAAGTTTCTGCAGAATGGGAGCAGCTTCCGCGGGAGGCATCTCACTGTACAGCTCAGCCAGTGTCTGTACGTTTCTCCGCTGGGCTCGTTCCGCCTCAAGCTCTGCTTCCCGCTTGTCCAACTCAGCCTCGCGCCTTTCCAGCGCTTGTTTTCGTTGTTCCAATTCCTTTTCCAAGGCAAGCAGCTCTGTTTCAAAATCTGCTACCCTGCCCTGCTCAGCTTCCAATTCACTTTCCCGTGCGGCCATCCACTCTTCGCTTTGAATTCCGCGGGAATAGGTTTCTAGATGGGGCTGCAGCCAGGAAATACTCAGGCCGAACTTCCACAATAGAGCCGGTCCGTCAATAACATTTGTAACAGAAAGAATTACAAAAGCAACAACGAGCGCCCCTGTCAGCAGCAGCGTTACCAAAATCCATCTACCCACCGTTTTTCCTCCCTATTCCTGCACATATGACCGCATATCATCAAGTTCCTTCTGCTCCTTGCGCTGCTCTTCCTCGATAAACCGAGCATACGCCCTATCACGCAGAATGTCTATCTTTTTCGTTTCCTGCCTAGCCTTGAGCCAGGCCTGGCGCGCCTCTTCCGTGCGCTTTTCCTGCTCTTTCACAACCTCGATTTGCCTATCTATTCTGTTGTTCAAGGCGGCAAGGTAGCTGTACATGGCCTGGCGGAGCCCAACGTCGTTCTGCCTTTGGCCGAACTCAACCACGTCCGCCTTCATCTCCTGTAGTTGGGCCAGAACCTGTTCGCTTTCGTGTAATAATGCAAGCTGGGCACCCCAAACCTGTTTAGCCTGCTTTTCCAGGGTGCGTCTCAGCTTCAATACCCTTTCCAGTCGGAATTTAAAACTCGCCATAGCATCCGCCCCTAATCCTCAGATCGGAAGATCTGGGCCAATTGCTCCAGCGTCTCTTCCCAACTGGACGTCTCGTAAATGCCCTGCTGCAGAAAGGCAGTGATTTTGGGCTGCAGTTCCACTGCTAAATCAATGTCAGTATTAGATCCGGCCTGATAGGCCCCTATGTTGATCAGATCCTCCGCATCACGGTATACAGCCAGAGAGGCTCGTAAACGGCCTGCGTAGTTCTGATGTTCTTTGTCGGTGACTTCAACCATTAATCGGCTGACACTGGCTAAAACGTCAATAGCCGGATAATGGTTCTTTTCCGCTATCGCCCTATCCAGCACGATATGGCCATCAAGGATTCCCCGTACCGTGTCGGTGATAGGCTCGTTCATATCATCCCCTTCTACCAGTACCGTGTAAAAGGCAGTGATAGTCCCCTTTCTCCCCGGTCCGGTCCTTTCGAGCAGACGGGGGAGCATGGCAAACACCGATGGGGTATAACCTCTGGTAGCAGGTGGTTCCCCAACAGCTAGGCCCACTTCCCGCTGGGCAATGGCCAGGCGGGTAACGGAGTCCATTACAAACAAGACATCTCGTCCTTGGTCACGGAAGAACTCGGCAATGGTAGTGGCTACCATGGCTGCTTTTATACGCACCAAAGCGGGTTGATCCGAAGTGGCAACCACCACTACCGACCTTTCCAACCCCTCCGGGCCTAAGTCCCTCTCTAAAAACTCCCGAACCTCCCTGCCCCGCTCACCCACTAGGGCAATTACGTTTACATCAGCCTCGGTGTTGCGGGCCATCATACCCAACAAGGTACTCTTACCCACACCGCTGCCGGCGAAAACGCCAATACGCTGGCCTCTGCCCACGGACAAAAGACCATCAATAGCTCTAACACCAACCGTTAAGGGTTTGGTGATCCGCTGTCTGTCCAGGGGCATCGGCACTTCGCCTAGGATGGATTGATAGCGATCAGCTGAAATATAACCCCGGCCATCAATGGGCTGACCTAGGCCGTCTAAGATCCTGCCCAGCAGGTTCTGGCCAACGGGAATGACTAGCGGAGAACCGGTGGCTGTCACCAGGCTGCCCGGTCCAATACCTGCTAAGTCGGCCAAGGGCATGAGCAAGACACGTTGATCGCGAAAGCCCACAACTTCTGCGGGAACAGCTCCGCCCGTCCTAGGCTGGATCAGGCAGATATCCCCTATGTTTGTGGTGGGACCAATCGATTCGATTGTCAAGCCTACAATCTGCACCACGCGCCCACTGTGGATAGTATCATCAAGCCCCTCAAGATACTGCAGATAATGCTTTACCCTAGGTGAAAGTGACTCAAGCGTTCTCATCATACAGCACTTCCAAGAGTTGTTTTCCGATCTTGCCCAGTCGTTTTTCTAGTCGGGCATCGATCAGGCCGTTTTCTGACTCGATTAAACAGCCACCCTGGGCGATAGTAACGTCGCTGTCAAAGCGGATCCGGGTACGTGTTGCTATCGTCATTAAATCCGGATTTCCACTGATCACAGCGTAGTCATTGGGATGGAGTCGAACTAGAATATCGTCGACCTGACCCAGGGCTGTGAGGGCCTCACGGATAATAGGTTCCAGCCAGGATATGTCCTCTTCCACCACTTTCCTTACTATTTTATCGGCAAGGAGCAGGCTTAACTTTAAAAAGTCATCTTCCAGGGCAGCCAACGACTCGGCCCGGACCCGGGCAGACTCTTCCACTGTCCGCTCTAGAATGTCAAGAAAAGAAGCTCCCTGAGTTAGAGCTTCTTCCTTTCCAGCCTGAAACCCAGCCTCCCTGCCCTGAGCAAAGCCTTCCTGTTGGGCCTGAAGGCGCAGTTCTTCCCCTTCTATCTCAGCCGCAGATAAAATTGCCTGTGCCTTTTTTTCCGCTTCAGCAATGATGGCCGCGGCCTTTTCCTGTGCACCTTGGAGCAAATTGGAACTCTCCAAAATGGTGCCTTGAGCAGGCGCAACCCCATCCCGCTCAATGGGTTCAGCTGAGCGAATAACGGTCTGCTCGTCATTGGGAATCAAAACCTTAAGCTCAGCAGCTTTGATGATCCTAGACAATTACCTCATCCTCCCCTCCCCGGGAGATAATGATTTCACCCGTATCCTCCAGTCTGCGAATAACGGCCACGATCTTCTGTTGCGTCTCTTCCACATCGCGCAGCCGGACCGGCCCGAGATAATCAATGTCCTCCTTGAGCATTTCCGCAGCCCGTTTTGACATGTTGCGGTAAATGCGGGAGGCAACCTCCTCGCTGGCGGTTTTGAGGGCCAGGGCGAGATCCTTTGAATCAACCTCACGCAGTACTTTCTGGATAGAGCGATCGTCCAGGGTGATGATGTCTTCAAAGACAAACATCCGCTTGCGAATCTCTTCCGCCAGTTCGGGCTCCTGCTCCTCTAAGGAATCGATGATCGTCTTTTCAGTACTGCGATCCACCATGCTCAGTACATCCACAACTGCATCGATACCGCCGGCAGAAGTGTAGTCATCCACCACAAAGGCTGAGAGCCTTTCTTCCAGTGCACCCTCAATCTCCCGCAGTACCTCGGGTGTGGTTCGATCGAGTGTAGCCAGACGTTTGGCCACATCAATCTGCAGATCGGGCGGGAGAGAGGACAGGATCATACCTGCCTGCTCCGGATGGAGGTAAGCTAATATTAGGGCAATGGTCTGGGGATGTTCATTTTGGATAAAGTTTAAGAGCTGACTTGGATCTGCTTTGCGGGCAAAATCGAAGGGCCGGACCTGGAGGGAAGCTGTGAGGCGGTTGATAATATCTTGAGCCTTATCCGGTCCTAGAGCCTTCTCCAAGAGTTCGCGGGCGTACTCAATGCCCCCCTGCTCCAGGTACGCGCGGGCAAGCATCAGTTTGTGGAACTCTTCCAAGACTGCGTCACTCACCTCGGGCTGTATTCGCCCCAGGCTTGCGATTTCAAAAGTCAGATCTTCAATCTCTTCTTCGCGAAAATGCTGAAAAACCGAGGCGGAAAGCTCGGGCCCCAGGCTGACCAGCAGTATTGCAGCCTTTTGTTTCCCACTCATCCTCTGGGCTCTCATTTTCTACCTCCTACTCCTCTGTAAGCCAAGTCTTCATCAAGAGCGCGATTTCTTCCGGCTTCTCAGTTGCAACCTTTTGGATAGCCTTCCGCACACCCAAGCGCTGCAACTCTTCTGGGGTCAACTCACGCGTCGGTTCGAAATCATCGCCTATCGTAATATCCAAACCTGCAGCAACTGGCACCGCTTCGGGCTCAACTGTACGGCGCCGACCAAAGACAACCAGCAGGACAACCCCAATCAAGACCAATAACACCAACACAATCAAATACCAAGGTATAACAGGCCCGACCATAGGCAGCGGTACTTCGGTCAAGAAGGGAGTCTCTTCAAAGGGTACGCTGGCCACATAAATACTGTCACCCCTATCCTCCCGCAAACCAGTGGCAAGCCCGACGGATTCCTGGATAGACAAGAGTTGGTTTTGGTCCAACTCCCCGTTAATCCAAACGGAAACGCTGATGTTGTTCACTCCACCGGGGGGTATCACAGCATGGGTCTCAATTCGGTTCAGTTCGTAATTTACAGTGTTTTCGCTCCGTTCCCATTCGGTGCTTCCTTCAGCCTCCTCCCCGAACACATAGCCGGGGATATTGGCGTCCACACCGGGGACACCACCTGTGCCGCTTTGACTGCTGCGGTAGCTTTCATCCAGCGTCTGTACACTCCGAGCTAATCCCTCGCCCCGATTGACAGGCTCGTACGTTTCGCTGTACTCCTCCAAGAAGGAGAAGTTCAAATCGGCATTTACTCGGGCAACCACATTGCCGAAACCGTAGATCCTCTCCAACATGGCCACGATGCTGCTTTCCAGCTGCTGTTCATACAACCACTGCAGTTCAAATCGTTCGGCCAAATCAATGCCACCCATACCGTTCACAGCCGGCGAACTTAACACAGTGCCTCGTGTGTCGACGATGGTCACATTCTCCGGCGTTAACCCTTCCACGCTGCTGGATACGAGATTGGCAATGGCCCTAACCTGGTTCCTACTCAGCTGGGCACCGGGCCTAAGGTGAAGCAGTACCGAAGCGGAGGCCGCCTGGCTTTCGCTGATAAAAAGTGAGCGTCTGGGCAGGACAATATGTACTCGCGCATCGGCAACTTCGTTAATCTGCCTGATGGTCCTGGTCAATTCTCCCTGTAAAGCCCACTGAAAGCGCAATTGACGGTCAGCTTCCGTTTCCCCGAGGCGGGTAGTGTTAAAGATCTCAAACCCAACCACCCCTCCGGTTGGCATTCCGGCTGTAGCTAGGGCAATCCGGGTTTCATCCACCTGTTCTTGGGGCACCAAAACTGTGCTGCCGTTGTCCGCCAGTTGGTATTGAACGCCTCGATCCTGTAAGGCTGCCACAACGGCTCCCGCATCATCTGTGCTCAACCCGGAGAACAGAATCTGGTATTGGGGACGGGAGAGCAGCGCTAAAAGAACCAATGAAATAAAAACACCTAGGACAAAAATACCCACCCCAATCTGCATTGGGCGTGACAATTTCCCCCAGGTTTCTTTAATAGACTCCAGAATGTTATTCATGGTTTCACCCACCTAGTTACACTTGCATGCGCATTAGTTCCTGATAGGCCTCCAGAACTTTGGTGCGAATCGCCATTGTTAGCTGGAGAGCCAAGTTTGCTTTTTCTGCTATGATCATGGCATCGTGGAACTCTATATCTCCGGTCAACAGGCGTTCAAAGGCTATATCACTCTTTTGCTGTAAGGTGTTTACCTCTTCCAGGGCATCCTGTAGATAGGCCTGAAAGCTCTTTTCGGGTTGGACAGTATTGGCCGATCTGCCCAGAGAAAGCTTAGTAGGTGTGGGGTTGAGTTGTACTTTCACGGCTATTCTCCTTTCAGGCTGTTAGATCAACGACCGATTTCCAGCGCCCGTTGGGCCATGGATTTAGCTGAGTTAATGGCTACAATATTGGCCTCATATGCCCTGGTAGCCGTGATTAAGTCCACCATTTCCTTCACAACATGGACATTGGGCATCTCCACATAACCGTCTGCGTTGGCATCGGGATGCTGCGGATCGTAAACTAGGCGAGGCGGCGATGGATCACTTACAACACCAACAACCCGTACTCCTCCCCCGAAGGATCGCTGGAACGGGACTTTTACCCCAGCTCCATTCTGCATGGACTCGTCCAGGACAGCCGCAAAAACAGGAACCTGCCTGCGGTAAGGGCCTCCCTCTTCAGTCCGGGTGGTATTCACATTTGCTAAGTTGTTGGCGATGGTGTCCATGCGCAGACGTTCGGCCGTCAGGCCGGACGCCGCAATACGAAAGGTCTTAAAAACGCTCATCGCTTACCTTCTCCCTTCTCCGATCACCGAGCGAAGTTGGCCCAGCTTGCGGCTTACCGCATCGATCAAAGAGTCATAGTAGAGTTGATTTTCCATCAGATACACTCTTTCCCGCTCTAAGTCAACGTTGTTTCCGTCATTACGCATTGTACTACTGTAATCCGTCACTATCGACGGCTGCATCTGGGAACGGAAGGACGCTGCCGGCAGATGCCTGGCATCGGTCCGCTTCAGATCGAGGGTCCGAGCACGGCTCAAGGTTTCCGCAAATACGCTGTGGGTGTCAACGTCTGACCGTTTAAACCCAGGCGTGTTAACGTTAGCCAGGTTGTTGCTGAGTACGCTGTGGCGCAGCGTGGCCCGATTTAGCCCCAAACTCAGTTTGTTAACCGTCTTAAACACTGATTCTGCCCTCCTGGTAATACAAGAGAATTCTACCAATTTATGTCTTCGAGTTATTTCGGCAAAAGTCGATAATGTCCTGCACTAAAAGAGAATCTGGGAAAAAAGGGGGCTCAAAGGCCCCTCTACTCTTTACATTTTCTTCACTTTTCCCGAATTCTAAGTGCTCAAGTGAGGATTATGTCCTTTAGAGAATGTAGCGGCTCAGATCTTGGTCGTCCGAAATGTCCTTCAAACGCGACCGCACATAGGCTTGATCAATTACTACCTTCTCACCGGCGCCACTGCCTTGGAAACTTACTTCTTCCAACAAATGTTCCAAAACGGTATGAAGCCTTCTGGCACCGATGTTTTCAGTGGTACGATTGACCTTTTCAGCGATTTCCGCGATCGCCAAAATCCCATCCTCGGTGAAATCCAACTCCACACCCTCCGTTGCCAACAACGCAGCATACTGCTTGGTCAGGGAATTTCTCGGCTCGATTAAAATGCGGGCGAAATCCTGGGCGGTAAGGCTTTCCAGACTGACCCGAATGGGGAAGCGACCCTGCAGTTCAGGAATGAGATCAGCCGGTTTCGCCACATGGAATGCGCCTGCCGCAACGAAAAGAATATAATCAGTGCGGACCGGGCCTGCCTTAGTGATAACGGTTGAACCTTCAATAATGGGCAGGATATCCCGTTGTACCCCTTCCCTGGACACATCTGGGCTGTTGCGATCAGAGCCTGCAATTTTATCAATTTCATCAATGAAGACAATGCCATTCTCTTCTGCAAGCTGCACAGCCTCGGCCTTTACCGCTTCCATATCCAAAAGCTTGGCTGCCTCCTGTTGCACCAGAATTTCCCTTGCTTCCCGCACCCGGACCCTTCGTTTCTCTACCCTTCCTGGCAAAAGTTCGCCCAGCATCTCTAGGGCGTTCATTGCCGCATCATCCATGCCGCCTGCCGCCATCATATCCCAAGCGGAGGAAGACTTCTCCACCTCCACCTCCACGATGCTGTCCTCCAGTTCCCCCAGGGCAAGCAGTCTCTCCGTCTCTGCCCGCAGCTGGAAAATCTCCTCCCGGTTTTTAGGCTCGCCATACTGCTCTGAAGCTTGGCTTCCCATGCCAAAGAGCATCTCCATGGGATTAAAGGCGGCCGGTTTGGAGCGATCGGGCACCAAAAGTTCCACCAGTCGTTGCTCAGCCAACTCCCTAGCCTGGTCCTCCACAGAAGCCATCTTTTCTGCCTTGACCATACGTAGGGCAGCGTCCACCAATTCTCGGATGATTGAGTCCACATCACGGCCCACGTAGCCGACTTCCGTGAATTTAGTAGCCTCCACCTTTACAAATGGGGCGTGGGCTAGGCGTGCTAAGCGCCTGGCGATCTCGGTTTTGCCAACACCGGTGGGACCAATCATCAGAATGTTCTTTGGTAGTATCTCATCGCGCATTTCCTTTGGCAGCTTGCGCCGACGATAACGGTTGCGCAGGGCAATTGCCACTGCACGTTTGGCTTGCTCCTGTCCGATGATGTACTTATCTAGTTCTTCCACAATCTGTGCTGGTGTCAGTTCCATTCCCTCAACCTCCCTCACTTGTCTTTCAAGGTTAAGACAGTGATCTGATCGTTAGTAAAGACACAGATACCCGCCGTGATTCTCAGCGCTTCTCGCGCAATCTCCTCCGCCGAAAGGGTAGAATGTTTCAGCAACGCCAACCCGGCGGCCATGGCATAGGAACCACCCGAACCCACCGCAACAACGCCGTCGTCCGGCTCAATGATATCGCCTGAACCGGAGACAACTAGCGTGGTCTGGGCATCGGCCACCACAAGGAGAGCCTCTAAACGGCGCAGATAGCGATCTACACGCCACTCCTTGCCCAGCTCTACTGCGGCTCGAACAAGCTGGTTCGAATGGTCCTTCAGCTTCTGCTCGAACTTCTCAAACAGTGTGATGGCATCGGCGGCTGACCCGGCAAAACCGGCTAAAATCTGTCCGTTAGACAGCGTGCGTACTTTATTAGCTCCGTGCTTAATCACCGTCCTCTCTCCTAAAGTGACCTGGCCATCACCTGCCAAGGCTACTTCCCCGTTCCGACGGACAGCAATGATTGTGGTAGCTCTAATTTCCAAGCTGCTCCCCCCTTCAAGCCCGTGGATGGGCCTGGTTATAAACAGATTTAAGTTTGGCAGCGCTCACCTTAGTATAAATCTGTGTGGTGGACAGGCTGGCATGGCCTAACAATTCTTGAATGGAACGAAGGTCTGCTCCCCCGTCCAAGAGATGGGTGGCAAAGGTATGGCGGAAGGTATGGGGTGAGATGTTTTTGTGGATTTCCAAATGGCGCGCATACAAGTCGAGGATGTACTGCACTCCCCTGGGCGAAAGGCGTGTGCCACGGGAGTTGACAAAAAGGGCCCTCTCCTCAGGTTCGGCTAGTTCGGGCCTGTAAACGGTGCAGTACTCTTCCACGCTGCTCCTGGTATACTCGCCCAGAGGAACAATTCTCTCCTTGCGTCCCTTGCCGAACACGAGGATATATTCGTTGCCGCTATCAAGATCATCCAAATCTAAACCCACCAGTTCTGCTAAGCGAATCCCGGTACCATAGAGCATCTCAAAGATCGCCCTGTTCCGTGCCTGCAGTGCTGGTGACTTACCCGGAACGCTTTCGGTGAGAAAACGAAAAATCTCATCCATACTTAAAACTTCAGGGATCAACTTCTGCTGCTTGGGGGTCTGGACGTGGAGGCCAAAATCCTGTGTAATCAAATCCTTTTCGTACAGATAGCGACTGAATCCGCGAATGCTAGCCAAATTGCGCGCTAGACTAGAGCGGGCGTAGCCATGTCTTGTCAAAAAGGCGAGATAGTCGCGGACGAGGTAGCGGTCGATCTCCCTCAGCTCGGCCGGTCTACCCAAAAAATCCAGCTGCTCCCAGCAGAAATCCAAAAAATGTTTTAAGTCATTTTCATATGATTTTAGGGTGTTCTCCGACAGATTGCGCTGGATCTGCAGGTAGTTTAGGTAGTCAGTCAATGCCGGCATCCATATCCCTCCTTACAGGGAAGCCAGATAATCCTCCATGATCCTGAGCGCCCGGGCAGCGTAGGCTTCGCGGCGTGCTTTCTTGCCTCGCACCTTTTCCTGCAGGGGCGGCAGGATGCCGAAGTTGGCATTCATAGGCTGGAAATGACCTGGATCAGCTGTGGCTATGTAATCAGCCAATGCCCCAAGCATCGTTTCCCTGGGCAAAACCAAGGGTTCTTTACCTTCCATCCGTCTCGCTGCGTTTATCCCGGCCAACAGCCCAGACGCGGTACTCTCCATATACCCTTCCACTCCAGTGATCTGTCCGGCCAAAAACAGATTAGGCGCTTCCTTGAACTGAAAGCTGCTGTTTAATACTTCGGGTGAATTAATAAATGTGTTGCGGTGCATAACACCGTAGCGAACAAATTCACAGTTGCGTAAGGCGGGAATGAGCTGAAAGACTCTCGTCTGCTCCCCCCACTTTAAGCGCGTTTGACAGCCAACCAGATTGAACAGGGTCGCTTCTGTGTTCTCCCTGCGCAGCTGGAGCACAGCATAGGGTCTGCTTCCATCGGGATTTTCCAGACCAACCGGGCGAAACGGTCCGTAACGGAGGGCATCTTCGCCCCTTTTGGCTAACACTTCCAGGGGGATGCAGCCCTCAAAGACGGTAATACCCTCCTCATGGTCATGTAGTGGAGCCACTTCCGCTGTTACAAGGGAGTGCCAGAATTCCAAATACTCATCCTTGGTCAGGGGACAGTTGAAATAATCTGCCGTGCCCTGCCCATAACGAGCACCCCAAAAGCCTCGGGTGTAATCCACACTTTCCCCTGTCACGATAGGGGCCGCTGCATCGTAAAAGTATAGATTATCGCCCTTAGTCAGTTTCTGCAGTGCTTGCACTATGCCGGGACTAGAGAGGGGACCGGTGGCAATAACCCCAATTCCTCCGGGCAGCTCATCATATTCCTCACGCCTAATCTCAATGAGGGGATGGGCTTCCAGCCGCTCTGTGACCAAGCTAGAAAAGCGGTGACGATCCACCGCCAGTGCCCCGCCCGCTGGCACACTGGTACTTTCAGCCACGTCCAAGAGCAGGGAATTAAAACGTTTCATTTCCGCCTTCAACAAACCTCCGGCCGTTGTTTCCAACATAGATCCCAGCGAGTTGGAACAGACTAGTTCGGCGAAATCGCCGCTGGTATGGGCGGGAGTATTTGTTTTAGGTCTCATTTCGTAGAGTACTACCGGAATTCCCCGCTGGGCGATCTGCCAGGCAGCTTCACTCCCGGCCAGGCCTGCCCCGATTACCGTTATTGCGTTCACAGCTGTCACCCCTTTGAGGGACATTCTTTGTTGACACAGACAGGTTCGCTACCCTTCTTGCGGATGACCAGATGCTCACCGCAGTCACTGCAGAGCTGGGCAACGGGCTCCTGCCAAGTAGTGTAGGTACATTCAGGATAGTTGCTGCATCCATAAAAGAAGCGTCCTTTACGGGTCCGCCGGCGGACGAGCTGGCCCCCTTCACGCCCTTCCCTCTTACAGATAGCGCATTCAGCACCTATTTCATCTAATATTGGCTTAGTGTTTTTGCACTCGGGATACCCCGGGCATGCTAAGAACCTACCAAAGCGACCTGTCTTGTACACCATATTGCGACCGCATTTTTCACAAACGACGTCGCTTTCTTCATCAACAAGTTCGATTTTTTCCAATGTAGCATGGGCCTCGTCCAGGCTTTCCTTAAACGGGCCGTAGAAATCACCTACTACCCGCTGCCAGACCAGTTTCCCTTCCTCAATTTGGTCCAGTTGAGACTCCAGGCTGGCGGTAAAACCAACATCTAACAGCTGAGAGAAATTCTCCGCCAAGAGGTCCACCACAATCTCACCGAGCTCGGAAGGTCGAAAACGTCTCTCTTCCAGGAAAACATATCCCCTGCTCACAATGGTGTCCATAATAGTAGCATACGTACTGGGTCGGCCTATTCCCTCTTCCTCCAAAGTGCGCACAAGCATAGCCTCAGTGTAGCGCGGAGGCGGCTGGGTGAAGTGTTGGTTAAGGTTCAGTTTATTAAGATCAAGTTTTTGCCCCACCTCTAAAGCGGGTAGAAGGCGGTCGTCCAATACCTGCTGTACCCCATTGCCGTCGCTGCCCTCTTGATACAAGCGCAAAAAGCCTGGGAATTTGAGTCTGGACCCGGTCGCCCGGAAGGTGTAATTAGCAACGTCAATATCCACACGGGTAGCGTCGAATACAGCAGAACTCATTTGGCTGGCGACAAAGCGATTCCAGATCAGTTCGTAAAGCCTGTATTGATCCTTATTCAGATAATGCTTTATATCCTCAGGTCGGCGCAACGCGGACGTGGGCCGAATAGCCTCATGGGCCTCTTGGGCACCCTTCTTTGAGGCATAGCGCCTGGGCCGGGGTGTTACATACTCTGAGCCAATCTGCTCCTTGATTAGTTTGCGTACCTCCGTCACCGCCGCATCCGAAACCCGCACAGCGTCAGTACGCATGTACGTTATGAGTCCTAACGTGCCCTCTTTACCCAAAGGCAGGCCCTCGTAGAGCTGCTGGGCAACGCTCATCGTCTTTCTAGCTGAAAAACGCAGCTTTCTCGCTGCTTCCTGCTGTAGAGTACTTGTGGTGAAGGGAGGAGCCGGATTGCGCCGTCTCTCAGTCTTTTTAATCTCCTTGACAATCCATTCCTGCCCAGATACGTCCGCCTCAACCTGTTTGGCCGCCGCTTTATCCGGCAGATCAATTTTCTTGCCGTTTTTGTGGTGGAGCGAGGCCTCAAACTGCTCGGTCTCTGCAGCCAAGAGCGCCGTGACGCTCCAATACTCCTCCGGTACAAAAGCCTCTATCTCCCGTTCCCGATCAACAATCAGCTTGACTGCCACCGATTGAACTCGGCCAGCACTTAAGCCGGGCCTTACTTTTGCCCACAAGAGGGGCGAGAGTTTGTAGCCGACTATGCGGTCCAGCACCCGGCGAGCCTGCTGGGCGTCTACGTAGCTCTGCGAGATTGGCCTGGGGTTTTTGATGGCTTCCCGCACCGCATCCTTTGTGATTTCCAGAAAATCAACCCTGCATTTTTCCTCGTCAATTTTCAATGCCTCAGTTAAGTGCCAGGCAATGGCTTCCCCTTCCCGATCCGGGTCAGTGGCTAACAGGATACGATCTGCTTTTTTTGCTGCAGTACGAAGTTCCTGCAGAACGGGTCCCTTCCCCCGAATGGTTATGTAACGGGGAGTGAAGTTATTGTCTAAATCAACGCCGAACCGGCTGCGGGGCAGGTCGCGCACATGGCCTAGAGAAGCCTTAACTTGGTAATTCCTGCCCAAAAAGGACTTAATGGTCCGCGCCTTGGCCGGCGACTCAACAATTATCAAAGTGGTCAAACTGACACCTCCGTGCAGTAAGAAAAGGAACATCCTTCCTTCTGGTAATTAATGTCATAAAATGCCGCAGAATCATCATTAATTATAGATGCTCTCACTAAATTATGCAAGAAATCTCTCCGCAAGCCCATTCTCACCCTTTTCCACCCATCCCTGGGGAAAAGGATTCCCGTGCAGCAGCAGTCTCCCTACCGCTTTCTGCAGATGGGCCTAATTCCCCTCCCCAAAGTTCGCTTGGATCGGTAACCAAAAAGGCGCCCTGCTTAATTAGGTTGTGGCAGCCCGCTCGCAATGGGTCACTTATCTCTCCTGGAACCGCCCATACATCTAGACCCAGCTCTAAGGCCCAATCCGCTGTGTTGATGGTGCCTGATTTGGCCCCGGCCTGCACCACCAAAACTCCACGGGATAGACCGGCAATAATACGGTTTCTGCGAGGGAAATTGCCCGGCAGAGTGGGACTGCAGCTGGGATACTCGCTCACTACCGCTCCCTGCGCCGTTATCCTCCGGGCTAGGCTCTGGTGCTCCGGCGGATAGATATTGCCTAAGTGGGAGCCGAGCACAGCAACCGTTTGGCCACCAGCTTCCAGGGCAGCCAAGTGGGCGGCCCCGTCAATACCTCTGGCCAGGCCGCTGATTACCGCCTCTCCCCTTACTGCGATGGCGCTGCTGAACAGACGAGCCTGGGCGAGCCCCGTCCTAGAGGGCCGTCTGGTCCCAACGACTGCAATACCTGGACTCTGGGGCAGTCTGCCGGCAACGTACAGCACAGGCGGGGGTACGGCAAGCCGCTGTAGATAGCTTGGATACCCCTCATCAACCAAGGTCACAATTCTTGCACCAAGCCTCCGTGCCCACTCTTGTTCTGTCCGAGGGCAGATATCCTTCCTAGCTTGTGCAATGGCCCGGGCGATTTTGGGCCCAATACTAGAAATCTGGCGGAGCTCCTCCTCAGATGCCCGCCAGATCTTCTCAAAAGAACCAAAATGATGCCAGAGGGCCCTGAGTCTTATGCCTCCAATGCCTTGGATCATGTTCAGCGCAATCAAGTAGTCCCTGTCAGTCCAGCTCACGTCATACCCTCCTCAATCATCGTCATCGTAGGAGTCATCTACCAGACTGTCCAGTATAGTCTGCAGCTCCTCTTCCCACTTCAACTGGTAGATACGCAGATCTAAGTCGCTAACCATGGAGCCGTTGCGGCAGTTAGTACAGACAATGCCGTACATAGCCCCCCTGCGAGCTTTGACTGTGTGGGGTGTATCCACATCACAAAATGGACAGTGGAAGATGCGTGTAGTGCCTATCTCAAACTGCATGAAATCCCCCTCGTTGTTTCATCTCTAGTAGCATACCGAGGAAGGGAAAAGAGTATGTTAGGCAGGACTTGTTGTAACCGTATTAATTATACCAACCTTCTGATACATATGTCAAACAATTTCCATAGATATTTGGGCGTGCAGGAAGCAGTAAAAAAAGGCCAGCACTATCTGCTGAACAAGTGCGGACCAAACGGAAAACAAGAGCGAAATCGGAGAGTCCAAGCTGCGCGCAGAACGGGCTCCCCAACATCGCCCCATGATTACAAAATGATATGTTTGGACTGCTAAACCTCGTATGCCAAATCTTGTTTGGCTACTTTCAGCACTATGGAAGTGCCCGTGTTGTTGATCCCTTCAATGTCGCGCAGTGTGTCGATTAAGAAGGTGAGCAGCTCATCATTGCTGGGAACTACTACCTCAATGACAAGATCGTAGTTTCCTGTGGCAAGGGCCACGTACCGCACTTCAGATAAGGACTTGAGCTGTTCTGCGATCTCTTCAATGCGAGCTCGATCAACTTTCATGCCTACAACTGCCACAGTGTTCAAACCCACCTTAAACGGATCGGCAACCCCCACAATCCGCAGTAGGCCCTCATCCAACAGCCTAGCTACCCGACGCCGGATAGTCCCTTCCGCCAGGCCAAGTTCATTGGCAATGGTCAAGAAGGGCATACGGCCATCTTCCTGCAGTAGGTTGATAATCGCGCGATCAAAATCGTCTAGAACAAAACCCATATACTCCACCTCCTATTTGAACTGCGCAAAGGGTGCCCAGTCATAAACCTGCTTATGGACCTGCAGCACTATAGACGTTTCTGTGCCCACAATACCCTCGATCTGAGCCAGCTTCCGGTTGAGGAATGTGACCAATTCTTCCCGATTGGGCAGCACAACCATGGCCACCAGATCATGCTCGCCGGTGGTCACCACCAAGTACCGCACCTCAGGCAGGATCTCAAGCTGTTCAATAACCGACTCCACATAATGGCGATCGATTCTCAGCCACACAAATGCAACCGTGTCCAAACCCATCTTAAGGGGATCGGTCACTCCTACCGTTTTCAATATCCCTTCTTCTGTGAGACGCTTGACGCGTTTGCGGATTGTGCCTTCGGATACTCCGAGATTAGAAGCTAAATCGACAAATGTGATTCTCCCATCTTCCTGCATATAGGCCAAGATGCGCTTGTCCAGATTGTCTAAGACAAACTGCGCCATGCAATCCACCCTTTCTAATACAGAGATTACTTCCCATCCAATTCTTTCTACGAAAATCACAAATTTCCTTGTTATTTAAAAGATTTTTCGCATAAAAATCCCCCTTTTTTTAAGGGGGATTTTCTAGTTTTTGCTAATTCAGCGGGGTTTGTTGATCAAATTCTGGAAAAACAGCACTATGCTGTCCCACAGCACCCGGAAAAAGTGCCCCCTATTCACATCTTCAGCAGCCAAAAGCGGTACCTCTTTAACTGTGTTCTCACCCGCGAAAATTGTCAGGGTCCCCACAGGTTGACCCTTTGCAACCGGAGCTTCAAGATCCGCTGTCTGGATACGTACCCGCACATCCTGTTCAATGCCCCTGGCTACGCTGAGCAGAGGCTCAGAGATGGAAAGGGCAACCGATCTCTGCCGTCCCTTGAAAACCTTGGCTGATTTATCTACCAAAAGCGGCGAGATATCAACTAAATCGAAGCTGCGGTAACCGTAGTCAAGGAGTTTAGCAACTTCTCGCTCCCTAGCTGCCTCACTGTCTGCGCCCAGTACAACTGCAATCAAGCGCCGGTTGTTCTGCACTGCTGTTCCGACCAAGTTGTAACCTGCTGCTGACAAATGACCAGTTTTGAGACCATCTGCTCCTTCGTAGCTGCGCAGCAATCCGTTGCGGTTGGCCTGCACAATAGGTTGGGAACTGGAGCGAGGGTGATAGGAAAAACTCGGCTCTTGGTGGTAGACGATTGCCTCAGGATGATCGCGTAGGTAAGCATGGACTAATAGGGCCACACTCTCGGCTGTTACCCTGTTTTCGCTGGAAAGCCCATGTACATCAACGAACTGAAGATCCAAACCCAACGACCTAGCCTTTTCGTTCATCCATTGGACATACACATTTTCTGTGCCTGCCAAGGCCTCAGCAAGAGCCACACAGGCATCATTACCCGATACTACGGCGATACCATACAAAAGGTCGTCAATTCTAACCCTTTCTCCCGGCTCCAAAAACATCCGCGAGCCCGTTTGGCGCCACGCCTTTTCACTCACTATGGCAGTGTCCTCGAGGCTGATTCTACCGGACTTGGCCTGATCAAGGGCTACATACATGGTCATGATTTTGACAAGCGAGGCGGGCACATGTTCTTTCCTGCCTGCCTGGGAATAAAGAACTTGACCCGATTCAAAGTCGAATAGGACTGCCGCTGCAGCCTCCACCTCAAAAGGGGGCGATTGATTTACATCTGCGTAGGCAAAATTGGAAAAACTAAGAAGAAAAACCAATAATAGCGATATACTAATGCGCAGAGATTTCATGCGAAGGCTCCCTTCACCCATTGAAATGATAACCCTATATGAATCTGTACCGGACCAGGCCCAGAACTGCCTCAGACCCTAGTCAGGACCCCACTCCCCTAAAGAATCTACGGTGGATGGGACAGTAGCCGTTTACCCTTATTGCTTCCCGATGTTCCTTGGTAGGATAACCCTTGTTGCGGCCAAAGTTGTATTGGGGATACAGCCTGTCGTAGTCTTCCATCAGCCTGTCCCTCTCCACTTTTGCTACTATACTGGCTGCTGCAATTGAGAGAGACAGCCCATCACCGCGTACTACCGGCTGCTGCATGATCTTGAGGTCCCTAATGGGATGGGGCCCGTCCACCAGGCAAAAATCCGGTATCTCAGGCAGGTCTTCCACCGCCCGCAGCATGGCCAGAAACGTGGCCTGGAGGATGTTAAACCGGTCAATTTCTTCTACCGAAGCAATCCCCACCCCGACCGAACAGGTACTCAATATCTCTTCGTAAGCGGCTAGGCGTTTTTTAGGGGACAAACGCTTCGAATCTGTAATTTCGGCACTGAATTCCCCTGGGGAGAGTATGACTGCGGCGGCCACAACCGGACCGGCCAGGGGCCCACGTCCAGCTTCATCAACACCTGCAATTTTCCTGAGGCCTTTTTCCTGCAGAGCGTGTTCCAGTGAAAGCACTCCCTATCCCTCCAATGGCGGTTCCTCCAGCGTAATAGAACCAAATCTCCCGCTGCGAAAATCCTTTAGCACTAGGGCAGCGGCCTGGTTGAGGTCCACTATACCTCCCCGCAAGAGGCATCCCCGCTTGCGGCCTACCTCCTCCAAGGGATGCTCGTCCCCTGTAAAGGTGCCATAGCGTTCCAAGACCGCTTCAGGGTAGCGGTCCATGAGATAACTAAGCAGCCAGGCGGCTATCTCCACCCCATCGACCACTTCATCGCGGACGGCGGCCACAGCTACCAGTTTTCGGGCGGCCTCCTGGTCGTCAAATTTGGGCCACAAAATCCCCGGGCTGTCCAAGAGCTGCATGCCTTTGGCTGTCAACCACTGTTTTCCCCTGGTTATGCCGGGCCTAGCTCCTACTCTGGCACTCCTCCGCCCGGTGAGACGGTTGATTAATGTGGATTTGCCCACATTGGGAATGCCAACAATCAGAAGTCGGGGCAGCCTTTTTAAGTTGGGAAAAGCTCCATTGATCTCCCGTCTCAGCTCCTGGAGTCCCGAACCAGAAACAAGATTCGCCGGGATAGCGCTTATTCCCTGGGAAGCCCAGTATTTGACCCACTGTTCAGTGACGGCAGGATCGGCTAAATCCGCCTTAGCCAAAACTAAAAAGCGAGGTTTGTCGGTCAGATCCTGCAAATCAGGATTGCGGCTGCTGAGCGGCAGACGGGCATCAACGACCTCCACCACCCCATCAACCAACTTCAACTCTGCCTCAATCATTCGCCGGGCCTTGTGCATATGACCCGGATACCACTGAATGGTCATGGATCTATTCAACCCTTTCAAAAACGGACGGGATCTGTACTGAGCGGGCTTGGGAAATGGGCCAATAGACAAAAAGGGCTCTTCCAACCAAATCCCTGCGGGGAACAAAGCCAACATCGGGATAGCGGCTGTCGTCACTGTTGCGTCGGTTATCACCTAGCACGAAGTAATGACCTTCGGGCACCAGTACCGGTCCGAAAGTTGGGGAGCCGTACGTCCCATAGGTTGGGCCGTTAACATAGCCTTCGTCCAGGCGTACCCCGTTTACATACAAAAACCCACCCCTGATCAGGATTTCATCGCCCGGAACGCCAACGATCCTCTTGATGAATTTGCGCCGCCGATCACTTGGGTAGCGAAAAACCACCACTTGTCCCCGTTTAGGGTCACCAAAGCGGTAAGATACCTTTTCCACCAACATCCGCTGTCCATCGTGGAAGGAGGGCTCCATAGAGCTTCCTTCCACCAGAAAGGACTGGGCCACGAAGGCTATGATAAGAGCGGCGGCAATTATGGAAACCAAGAACGATTCAACATACTCCCTAAACTGAGACTTGGCCATTACCTCTCCCCCATTCAAGCACCGCTTTTGAAGTAGAAAAAGAGGAGTGCGGCACCTGCTTCGATACTCACTCCCCTGGGGAACATCGTGTTCCCTGCATTAACGGCGGCGCTCCTTGATACGAGCAGCCCTGCCGGACCGTTTCCTGAGGTAGTACAAACGGGCACGGCGAACTTTACCGTAGCGGACCACCTCAATCCTGTCGATCCGAGGCGAATGGAGGGGGAAAGTCCTTTCCACACCAACGCCCTGCGAGATCTTCCTAACGGTGAAGTTCTCCCTCAGGCCATCGCCCATTCTTCTCAAAACAACACCTTCGAAAACCTGAATCCGCTCGTTAGATCCTTCCACAACCTTAACGTGTACCCGGACTGTATCACCGGCGTTGAAATCGGGAAGGTCAGAGCGAAACTGCTCCCGTTCAATGATGTCGATCACGTTCATTTGTTTTCCTCCTTTCCAAATTCCTGTTCCAGTTCAGCCAGAATTTGGCGTTCTTCTTCAGATAGTTCTTTGCGCTGCAGTAAATCGGGCCTGCGCAGCAAAGTTCGGCGTAGGGACTCCTTCAGCCTCCAGCGGCGAATGAGCTCGTGGTTCCCGCTTAGAAGTACTTCAGGAACCTGCATGCCGCGAAACTCAGCAGGCCGTGTGTAATGGGGATGATCAAGCAGTCCTGTTTGGAATGAATCCTGTTCTGCGGAAGTGCTGTCACCCAAAACACCTGGTAGTAAGCGGGCTACTGCATCGATGACAACCATGGCAGGCAGTTCTCCTCCTGTCAGCACGTAATCACCAATGGAGATCTCCCGATCTATCCACTTCTGCCTCACCCGCTCATCTATCTCCTCATAGTGACCACAGAGGAGAATGAGCCGTGGCAACTGTGCCAACTCCGCAGCAAGCTGTTGATCGAATAACCTGCCCTGGGGCGTTAGGTAAACGACCGGTGCGGGCTCGTCGCCTTTGACTGCTTCGATGGCCCTAACAAGCACATCAGCCTTCAAAACCATTCCTGCTCCGCCCCCGTAAGGGGTGTCGTCCACAATGGCATGCTTATCTAAGGCGTAGTCGCGGATGTTCCGCAGATCAACTGAGAGCAGGCCCTTTTCCCGGGCCTTCCCGATAATGCTGGTTCCCAATGGGCCCGCAAACATTTCCGGGAATAAGGTGAGGATGTCAAAATGCATAGTCTCACCTCCAGGCTCAATCCAGCAGACCGTCGAGCAGTTCCACAACTACCCTCTTGCCGTCGAGATCGATCTCCAGCACAACATCTTCGATCACCGGAAGAAGGATTTCCCGCTGTTTGGTCACTCCAGGATAGGGCTTAACAACATAAACATCGTTGGCACCTGTCTGGAGAACATCGGTGATTGTACCGAGTTTCTGACCGGATGGGGTAACACACTCCAGGCCGATTAATTGAAAGATATAATAACGGCCGGGAGGCAGCGGCATCAATTCGTCAAGGCCCACTTTTATCAACATGTTCCTCAACTTTTCTGCCCCTGAAATATCCTCAATACCCTGAAGTTTCAACATGAGGGCACCCTTATGCCACCTGGCTCCCTCCAGGGGATACAGCGCAAAGGGTTCTTCAATATCCGGTCGGAAAAGGCGCACCTTCTCCATCTGCTCAAAGCGCTCCGGGAACTCGGTATGGGGAATTACTTTTACCTCTCCCCTGTTACCGTGTGGGCCTACGATCTCGCCGATTAAAACCCACTTAGTCTGCCTCATCGATCTTCACATGCACCTGCACACCCGATTTAATCGCGGACGCCTTAACCACGGTGCGGATCGCCTTAGCGATGCGCCCACCTTTTCCAATCAAGCGCCCCATGTCATCCGGTGCCACGTAGAGGGTATACACCGTTTCGTATCCCTTATCTTCCGCTTCTACTCGCACCTGGTCCGGGTTCTCTGCCAGCGATTTTCCGATAAACTCAATCAATGCCTGCACAACAAAACCCCCTAACCCTATTTGCGGGATTCAGCGAATTTATCCATCACGCCTGTCCGCTGCAAAAGGCTCTTAGCGGTGTCGGACGGCTGTGCTCCCTTCCTCAGCCAATCGAGGGCCTTTTCTTCATCAATCTGGAGCTCTACCGGTTCCGCAACTGGATTGTAATATCCTAACGTGTCGATAAACGCACCATCCCGTGCTGCCCGCGAATCGGCCACAACCAAACGGTAAAACGGCCTTTTCTTGGCGCCCATTCTTTTCAAGCGAATCCTTACTGCCATGCAACTTCACCTCCCGGTTCTACTTAATACACTACAATTTATTGAAACAGGGAAAAAAGTCCCCTTCTCCGGCGTCCTTTGGACGGAGCGGAGAATTGTTTGAATAGCTGTTTGGTCTGGTTAAACTGCTTCAACAGACGATTCACATCCTGCACTCTAGTACCGGAGCCCATAGCGATCCGTTTTCGCCGTGAACTACGGATGATCTCGGGCCTGCGCCTCTCCTCGGGAGTCATGGAGTTGATGATCGCCTCGATCTTCACCAGGTGAGAATCGTCGATCCCCATACCCTGGAGCTGCTTACCCATTCCCGGCAGCATTCCCACCAATTGATCGATGGGTCCCATGTCCTTCATCTGATGAAGCTGCTCCTGAAAATCCTCCAGCGTGAACTCGGCTTCCATCAGCTTAGCTGCCATCTTTTCAGCCTTTTCCTGGTCAACGGTGGCCACGGCCTTCTCAATCAGGGTGAGCACATCGCCCATGCCCAGGATGCGGGAAGCCATACGATCGGGATGAAACGGTTCCAAACCGTCCATCTTTTCACTTACACCCACAAATTTGATTGGTTTACCAGTGACTGCCCGAACTGAAAGTGCTGCACCGCCCCTGGCGTCGCCGTCCAATTTTGTCAGGACCACGCCACCGATGGGGAGCTGTTTGTTGAAGTTTTCAGCTACGTTTACCGCATCCTGCCCTGTCATGGCATCCACGACGAGCAGAATCTCAGATGGGTTGACCGCCCCTTCAATCCGCACCAATTCGGTCATCAATTCCTCGTCAATATGGAGGCGGCCTGCGGTATCAATCAGAACCACATCGTGGTTGTAGCTTTCACCGTGCTCCACGGCGGCTTTGGCGATAACGACCGGATCCTCCTCGCCTAAGCTGAAGACAGGAACTTCAATCTGCTCACCCAGTACCTGCAGCTGCGTAATGGCAGCAGGCCGGTACACGTCTGCAGCAACCAAGAGTGGCCTGTGACCTTTACCCTTGAGCATCCGGGCTAGCTTGGCCGTGGTCGTTGTCTTACCAGAACCCTGCAGACCCACAACCATTATCACGCTGGGCGGCTTGGACGCCAACGTCAGTTTGGCCTGGCTGCCCCCCATCAGCTCGGTGAGCTGTTCGTTTACTATGCGAATAACCTGTTGGCCGGGGGTCAGGCTGCTCAGCACTTCGTGACCAACCGCCCGTTCCTTCACGCCAGCGATAAAATCACGGACTACTTTGTAGTTGACATCCGCCTCCAATAGGGCTAAACGGATTTCACGTAGGGCCTGATCCACATCACTCTCGCTTAGTCGGCCCTTCCCCCGCAGCTTGCGCATGGTTTCCTGCAGCCGCGTAGATAGACTTTGAAACATTAATCCAGTCCCCCCTGTACTCGGCGGATTTTGTCCTTAAGCCCGTTAACGACAGCGGTATTTTGCTCTCCCTCACAGTTGAGGCTTTCCAGGTCACTTAAGATCTCTTGATAAAAGGCCTGCCTCTGCCCATGTCGCTCCACTAAGTGGAGCTTGCTTTCTAGTTCCTCTAAGCTCACCTGGACCCGTTTGAGCAGATCGTAGACTGCTTGACGGGAAACATCAAGCTCTTCACCGATCTCTGCTAGGGACAAATCCTCTTGGAAATACATGCGGAAAACATCCCTCTGGCGATCGGTTAACAGAGGCCCATAGAAATCAAAAAGCAAATTCATCCTCAATGTCTTTTCCATCTTAAGTCCCCTGTTAAGTATTATTGCTTTACACCGCCTTAGTTAGTATAGACAAATGCCGAGGTGTTGTCAAGGATATGGGCAGAAATTTTTCTGCTAGTTCCCTTCGCCGAAGAGAGCCTCTACGAAGGCTTCGGCATCAAAATCCTGCAGATCCTCGTACTGTTCCCCTACCCCAACCAGTTTCACAGCTAAGTTCAGCTCGTTGGCTAGGGCTAGAATTATTCCACCCTTGGCCGTCCCATCCAACTTAGTCAGAACGAGCCCGGTCAAGGGTACTGCTTCTTGGAAACGTTTGGCCTGGGACAGTGCGTTTTGGCCAGTTGTGGCATCCACAACAAGGAGTACTTCATCCAAGTCTCTGCCCAGCTCCCTTTGGACTACCCGGTGTACTTTACCCAGTTCGGCCATGAGATTAACGTTGGTCTGCAGCCTGCCGGCTGTGTCTAAAATAACCACGTCACTGTTTCTGGCCTTTGCGGCGCTGATGGCATCGTAGGCCACCGCCGCCGGATCGGAACCTGCCTGGTGCGAAATGAATTCGCTGCCTGTCCGTTCAGCCCAAATCTCCAGTTGATCGATTGCACCAGCCCGGAAGGTATCGCCTGCACCCAACAGTACATTAGCCTTTTCCTGCCTGAACCGATGGGCAAGTTTGCCGATGGTGGTAGTTTTGCCCGATCCGTTCACGCCCACCATCATGATGACATAGGGCTTTTCTTCCGGTGTTTTCAGCGGGCTTGCGTCCTTCTGCAGAAGCTGCAGAATCTCTTCCTTCAACACTTCCCGCAATCTATCCCCTTCCGTGATCCTTTCCTCTTTCGCCCGTTCCCGCAGCTGATCCACTAGATACAGGGACGTACTCACGCCGCAGTCGGCCTGAATGAGAATCTCTTCCAGTTCTTCAAAGAGCTCCTCGTCTACCTGTCGGCCGCTCAGGACTTGCTCAACCTTTCCCACAAATCCCTGCTTGGTCTTTTCCAACCCCGCTACGAGTTTCCCGAAAAAGCCCGCCTCCTTCTCCTGCGGGGCAGGCTCTTCATTCGTCTTTTTACTGAATAGTCTCTTCCACATGAAGCTGTATCCTCCTTATGTTAAGGCCACTGAAATAACCTGGGAAAAGGCCTGTTCGTCCATGGTCACGCCGTAGAGTGTATCCGCCGCCTCCATGGTAGTCTGCCTATGGGTAATAACAAGAAACTGAGTCTGACCGGAAAAATCCTCCAGAAGTTCAGTAAACCGGTGCAAATTGCTCTCGTCCAAGGCCGCATCGATTTCATCGAGCACGCAGAAGGGCGTTGGTTTAATCTTACGGATAGCAAACACAAGGGCAATGGAAGTAAGTGAACGTTCACCGCCTGAAAGGAGCAGCAGATTCTGTAGTTTTTTCCCTGGCGGTTGGGCCATCACATCGATGCCGGTGGTAAGGACAGACTCTGGATCCGTCATGATTAGTTCAGCTTTGCCGCCCCTAAAGAGACGCTGGAAGATTTGGCCAAACTCCCGGTTAACCTGTTCAAATACCTCAAGAAGCTTGGTCCGGCACAACTTGTCCATTTCCCTTATAACGCTCTGGAGACTCTCCCGACCCTCGTTCAGATCGTCAAGCTGCGTCCTCAAAAACTCACAGCGTTCTTGTACCGCCTCATACTCCTGGGCAGCGGCGGGATTTACAAGCCCTAAATCTCTGACCTTAGTCCGCAGGTTATCCAGCTGCCGCTTCAGCCCGGTTTCTGTGCCTGAAGCTGTGCGTTCAAGGATGTTCTCAAGGGTGAGTTCCCGTTCAGCCAGGGAAGTGAGTATCTGTTCCCTTTCCTTAGCCAGCTGTTCCAACTCCGCTTCACAGCGGAAAAGGAGCCTTTCCTTGCTGAACTGTTCCTTCTGCTTGGCGCTTAACTCCAGATCCAAGGCAACTATCTGTTCCTGGGCTACCTGCCGCTCGGCCCGTTTGTGGCTGAGGCTCGTTTTCAGCTCAGCGATACGAGAGGTCCTCGCTTCGTTTTCCCCTTCCACCTTTTGAATGATACGGGAGAATTCCTCCTGTTCAAACCGAAGTCTAGCCTGCTCCCCGCGGGCATCTTCAACCTGTTGGGCTAGGAGGTTCCTGCGCTGTAGGAGGTTATCACACTTTGTGACCAGATTCTGCTGGTCTCCCTTCAGCTCCACTAGGGAAACACGCTGTTCACTGTCACTACTGCGGGCTGCCTCGAGTCTTGCGGCAAGGTCCTCCAGCCTCTGTTCCAGAGCTTGGATAGTCGCTCGGCGGGTTTCTTCTTCCTTTTCCAGATCACTTACTTTAGCAGCTGCCGCTTCCTTTTCCCCGGAAAGGTTAGCCTTAACCGTTTCCAGTTCGTCCAGCTGCTCAAGCATTTCTGCCTGCCTTAAGCGCAGCCCATCCTGTTGACGGACAATCTGCTCCCTGTTCTGTACAGTGCTCTGCAGTTCAAGCTTTAGTTCTACCTGGCCGCTGCGGACCGCTTCAAGCCTCTCCTGCAACCTCGAAATGGCCCGGGCGGCCTGATCCCCTTGGTCGGCGAGCTCCTCAGCCAGCCTCTTCACTTCTGCCAGTTCCGTTTCCATCTCGTTCAGTTCTGCTTTCCGAGACAAAAGGCCGGCAGTACGACCCTGCCAGCTTCCCCCTGTCATGGCCCCACTGGGATAGACAACTGATCCATCCCTAGTCACAAGCCTGGCAAAACGCCGCATATCCCGCTTGAGGCGAAAGGCGGTGTCTAGATCCTCCGTGATTGCGATCCGCCCCAACAGGGCAGCCAGAGCAGGTCGAAACTGGGGAGCAAAATCGATCAATTCGAGAGCTCCGCCCAAAACTCCGGGCCGCTTAAGCAGTGCCAATTCCTCTCCGGAAAACTCCCCACCCCGGACCGTATCCAAGGGCAGGAAGGTTACACGGCCTCCGTTGGTGTTTTTCAGCCAGGCGATAATTCTCTTGGCGTCTTCTTCGTTGGCAGTTATCAGATTCTGCAGGGCAGAGCCTAAAGCCACTTCATAGGCCGTTTCCAACCCTTCGGGCACTTTGATCACATCTGCCACAGTACCCAGCACCAAAGCGGACATTTGCACATCCTGCATCACGCGCCTTACTCCCAGGGCATAACCCTGGTAACCCTCTTCTAGCTCCTGCAGCGTGTTCAGCCTTGAAGCAAGTCTGGTCTGTTTCGCCTCCAACTGCCTGTACTGCTCCTGCTTCTCCTTAAGGAGAATCTCCTGTGCACGGAGTTCCTTGAGCAAGCGCTCTTCTTCCCTCTTCTGCTCGGCGTCCTTTTCAACCAGTGCTTTTTCCGCCAGTCTGAGCTGTTCGTACTGCTCACTCAGGGTGGCCAGCTGCCCATCCAGGCGTTTCAGTTCTTCCGCTACACCCTTAATCTGGGCCTCCAGGTTTGCTCGCCGATCATCAAAACTGCGTTGAACGTTGCGCTGATCCGCCAGGCTCCGCATAAAGGCAAAAAATTCGTCTTTCAACTTATTGATCTCTGTCTGGATACGGTTGTACTCGTCCTGAGCTTCGATTAGTTCCGACTGAACCTGACCAACTGCCTTCTCCTGCTCCGCAATGAGGACGTTCAAACGCTCCTTTTCGCGCTCGAGGGCTTCCATATCCGCAGAAACCTGGACAGCTTCCTTTTGATAAGTGGCTATTACCTGTTCCAACTCGTCACAGCGTTTGGTGTGATCCGTCAAGCGGTCGCTGTAGAGTTTGATTGTATGTAACCCTTCATTGTGGGCATCTGTCTCTGCAATCAGCTCTTCCTGCTCAGCCTCCACACCCGCTTCCAGCTGCTTTAGGGCAGCTTCAAGCTCAGCTTTCTCCCTGAGCAGTTCGGTATAGGCGGCGCTTGCTGCTTCGTTTTCCTCCTCGAGCAGCTTCTGCTTTACCAGGGCATCCTGTTCCTTTTTGGCAAGCTTACCCCAGAGGACGTGGAAGTAGTCGAGTTCTGCCTCTTTCAGCTCGTCCATCAAAGCCAGATAGGTGCGGGCCTTTTCCGCCTGCTTACCCAGGGGCCCCAACTGGCTTTCCAGCTCGTGGAGGAGATCGGTGATTCGGAGCAGATCCATATCCGTTGTTTCCAGCTTGCGCAGGGCCTCTTCCTTGCGCAGTCTGTACTTAACGATTCCTGCCGTTTCTTCCAGCAAAATGCGCCTGTCTTCTGAACGCACACTGAGGATCGCATCGAGCTGCCCTTGGCCGATAATGGCACAGCCTTCTCTACCGAGACCGGTATCCGTAAACAGGTCACGGATGTCTTTAAGGCGACAGCTCTGCTTGTTAATAAAAAACTCGCTCTCCCCCGAGCGATAGACGCGGCGAGTGATGGACACTTCACCGTAATCAAGTGGGAGAAAGCCCTCCAAGTTATCGAGGGTGAGCTGAACTTCAGCCATACCGAGCGGTCGTTTGCCATCCGAACCGGCGAAAATGATATCTTCCATACGCTGGCCCCGGAGACTACGGGCGCTCTGTTCCCCTAACACCCAGCGGATCGCGTCAGAGATGTTGCTCTTACCGCTGCCGTTCGGCCCCACAATCGCAGTAATGCCCGGCCCAAACTCGAGACTGACGGGACGGGCAAAGGATTTAAAGCCTTGAATTTCCAAGCGTTTTAGGCGCATTGTATTCCTCCAAGTGTGGTTCTTCCCTGCTTATTGTACCACACAAAGGAGAAAAAAAGAACAATTACACTTGCCCCAGCCATTGGTCAGCTGGGTACATTGAGGTACAGATCTTTGCGTTTGCGGACGTTGGTAGGAACCTGAGGACTGAGCAGGGAGCCATACTCGTCGATCAGGCGGCGGAGTTTGGTTTTTACCCTTGTGCGAGCGTTGTCAATTACTTTCAAGCCAATTCCCATCTCTTCTTCGATCTCAGACGCGGTGTACCCCTGCAGAAGCCTGGTTATCACTGCATATTCCAACAGCGACAGGTGGTTTTTCAAAACCTGCCCGATTATGTCGTTTATCAACCTCTCTTCGAGTATCTCCTCCGGATCCACCTGATGGGTCCGATCTTCCACGAAGTCAATGATCATCCTCTTCTCGTCAAGACCAACCGGCGTCTGGAGCGAGGTTGCTTCATTGAGCAGGCGGTGCTTATTGCCGCTTGTGTGCTTGATCACGTTGTAGATGCGGCGGATGATGCAGATGTAGGCAAAGGTGCTAAATTTCACATCGTATTCTTCCGATTTGTACTCTTCAATTGCATTGAGCAGGCCGATCAAACCCTCCTGCAGCAGATCTTCGTAATCGAGAAAGCTGGAGTAGTAATTGCGGATTATGTATTTCACCATTGGAACGTACTTAGTCACCAAGTCTTCCCGGGCTTCCTCTTCATTGGCCCTGATGCGCCGGATCAGCTCAAGGTCGACACTCTGGTTACTCTTCTCCACAACTTATCC